>Ga0308157_10001206_pt1 | contig 57773 bp, 67 predicted proteins | sample PhyBR1_FD_201035 | JGI IMG/M metagenome (GOLD analysis project Ga0308157, IMG submission 201035) | Phyllosphere microbial communities from UC Gill Tract Community Farm, Albany, California, United States - DLSLB.R1 | ecosystem: Host-associated > Plants > Phyllosphere > Unclassified | place: USA...
GAGGGCGTGGTGCGATCGCCTTCCGAGTTTTCAATGACGCGGGCCTTGCCGCCGTCCATGATCGCCACGCACGAGTTGGTGGTGCCGAGGTCGATACCAATGATCTTGCCCATGGGGGACTCCTGAGGATTCGTTTGCCGGCAGCCGCCGGGGATGAATGGGATGTGGGGGATGACCCGATGACATTCAAGTCATCCCCGGAACACTGTTTGCTGGTGGCTGCGCCTGTTTAGGCAGCGGCCAGCCAGCGGGGCCGATCAGTCGGCCCGGGCCACCACCACCAGCGCCGGCCGCAGCAGGCGCTCGTTGAGCAGGTAGCCCTTCTGGAACACCGTCACCACTGCGCCCGGCGCCACGCCTGCCGGCGCGTCGACCTGGCTGATGGCCTGGTGGTGTTCCGGGTTGAACGGCTGGCCGGTCGGGTCCAGCAGGGCCAGGCCGTTGTCGGCAGCCACCTTGAGCAGCTGCTTGTAGGTCAGTTCCATGCCTTCGCGCAGCGGGTTCGGCTCGGTACCTGCCGCGGCAAGGCCGGCATCCAGGCTGTCAAACACCGGCAGCAGATCGCCAAGCAGCTTTTCGTTGGCGAACTTGCGGGCCTGTTCGATATCGCGGGCCACACGCTTGCGCTGGTTTTCCAGGTCGGCGCGCTCGCGCAGCGACTCGGCCTTGACCTGCTCCAGCTCGGCGCGGAGCGCCTCGATCTGGTCATGCTGGGCGTCGTCGCCGCCAGCAGCGCTGTTCTCGGGGTCGAATTCAGTGTTTTCTTGGTTCATTTCCGGTTCCCTGACGGATGTTCTGCCGCCTACCCGCCCCGTATGTGGGCTGTACCGGCAGTTTCAAGGCTCCGACTCATCCTGTGAGATCAACTTCTTTTAGTCTGCCGGGGACAACACCCCCACATTCCCACATTGACCTGCCCGGCACGCGTGCTAGCTTTGCGCGGCCCCCTGAACTGCCTGCCATGCTCAGACATCTATCGATCAAGGATTTTGCTGTTGTCCGCGCCACCGAACTGGAGTTCGGCCCCGGCATGACTGTTGTTTCCGGTGAAACCGGTGCCGGCAAGTCATTGATGGTGGACGCATTGGGTTTCCTGTCCGGGCTGCGCGCCGACTCCGGCGTGGTCCGCCATGGCGCCACGCGCGCCGAGCTGTCGGCCGAATTCAGCCTGGTCGACGATGCCCCGGCCCGCGCCTGGTTGCGCGACAACGAGCTGGACGATGAAGACCAGTGCCAGCTGCGCCGGGTGATCCGCGCCGACGGCGGCTCGCGGGCCTTCATCAACGGCCGCCCGGTGCCGGTATCACAACTGTCCGAACTGGCTGGTTTCCTGGTCGAGATCCACGGCCAGCACGACCAGCAGGCACTGCTGTCGCGTCCCAGCCAGCTGGCGCTGCTTGATGCCTTCGCCCGCAACGAGGTCGAGCGCGGAGCCGTGCGTGCCGCCACCGGCAAGTGGCAAGCACTGCTGGACGAGCGCGATGCGCTCTCGCAGCAGGGTGACGTATCCGACCGCATCGGCTTCCTTGAGCATCAGCTGGGCGAACTGCAGCGCGAGGATCTTGAGCCGGCGGCGGTGGCCGCCCTGGGCGCCAGCCACCGCCGCCAGGCCCACTCCACCGCGCTGATCGAGGCCTGCCAGCGCGCCGGCGGCCTGCTCAACGGGGACGAGGACGGCCCGTCCCTGCTGTCACTGCTGCAACAGGTTCGCCATGAGCTGGGCCGTGTCAGCCAACACGATACCCGCCTCGGCGACATCGACGGGATGCTGGAGACGGCCGACATCCAGCTGCAGGAAGCCCTGGCGCAGCTGGACCGCGTGCAGGACGACCTGGATGCGGATCCGGACGCATTCGAAGAGATTGAGCGCCGCCTGGGCCGTCTGCACGACCTGGCCCGCAAACACCGCGTACCGATGGAAGAACTGGCCGCAACCCGCGACCGCATCGAGACCGAACTTGAGCAACTGCGTGGGGCTGACGAACGCTTGGCCAAGCTGGCCGGGGAAATCGACAAGGCTGCCGCCCAGTGGCAAACGGTAGCCGCCACCCTGACGGCCAGCCGTCAAGCCGCCGCCAAGGCGCTTTCCGACACGACCACCGCGCTGATCGGCGAACTGGGCATGGGCGGTGGCCAATTCCAGATCGAATTGGAGCCGCAAGCCCAGTTGCGTCCGGACCCGAACGGCGCCGAGCGCGTTGAGTTTCTGGTCGCCGCCAACGCGGGCCAGCCGGCCCGCGCCCTGCGCAAGGTTGCGTCCGGCGGCGAGCTGTCGCGCATCTCGCTGGCAATCGAAGTTGCCGCGCTTGGCCTGGATGCCGTACCCACGATGGTCTTCGACGAAGTGGACTCCGGCATCGGCGGCGCCATCGCTGACATCGTCGGAAAAAAACTGCGCGCCTTGGGTGAGCGCCGGCAGGTGCTGTGCGTAACCCACCTGCCGCAGGTGGCCTCCAAGGGCCACGCCCACTACCGCGTAAGCAAGGCCCCGGTGGAAGGCATGACCCAGAGCGCGGTCGAGCTGCTGGACGGCAAGGGCCGCGAAGAGGAACTGGCACGCATGCTGGGCGGCGCCGAGGTCAGCAAGGAAGCGCGGGCAGCGGCCCGCAAGCTGCTGACCGAAGCTTGATCCAAGGCAGCTTCTGCTTCGGCTTTGGCTTCGGCTTTGGCTTCGGCTTTGGCTTTCAAAAGCCCCTCTCCCGCCTGCGGGAGAGGGGTTGGGGTGAGGGCAGCCTCTCGCCTTCAAGCTTCCGCCCCAAAGCCCCTGCACCGCCTACCAACAGCGCGCAAGCAGCCAACCACCGCTCGCCTGGCGGTTCGTTGTTGAACACTCTTGCGCCGACGCAAGCGCCCCCACTGGGGAACGCAGGCCAGAAAAGCAGACCCCCTTTGCACTGCCCGAGGACCTTCACGGGGACTCCCCTGCCGAGCATGGCTCGGCACTCCCCCTCTCCTGGCAGGGGAAGAACCAAAACAAAAACACCGGCCATTGGCCGGTGCTGTTTATTCAACTACACAGCCCTGGGGCCGTGAAGTCCCGGCTCAACGCCGCTTCTTGCGCACGTACAGCACCAGTGAGTGCTCTTCCAGTTCATAGCCATGATCTTCTGCAATCTTGCGCTGCAGCTGCTCGATCTCGTGGCTTTCGAACTCGATGATCTTGCCGGTGTCCATGTCCACCATATGGTCATGGTGGGCGCCGCGGTCCAGTTCATAAACCGCCTGGCCGCCTTCAAAGTTGTGCTTGAGTACCAGCCCTGCCGCTTCGAACTGGGTCAGCACACGGTAAACCGTGGCCAAACCGATCTCGTCGCCGCAATCAAGCAATTGGCGGTAGATATCCTCGGCGGTGAGGTGGTGATGGGGGGTGTTCTGCTCAAGCAGGGCCAGGATGCGCATGCGGGGATGCGTCACCTTCAGGCCGACTTTGCGCAGGTCGTTGGATTCCATGGCCATCGTGTTCATTGGCGGTTTACGCCAGTTGCCTCCGGTCAGATCGCGCTGGGTGCCGGGGAGTGTATCATCGCCCTGATATCCCCAACCGTCCTACCCAATGCGCAACCTCTTGCTGATCGCCGTTGTCGCCCTGTCCACCACTGGCTGCGGCATCATTTACAAGCAGCCCATCTACCAGGGCAACCTCATCCGCGAACAATCCGTGTCGCAGTTGCAGGTTGGCCAGAGCAAGCAGCAGGTCAATGCTTTGCTGGGCACCCCGTCCATCCCGGATCCGTTCCACGCCCAGCGCTGGGACTACACCGCCAGCCAGCGCGTCAACCGCTTGGGCAGGACCGAGGTGAAAAACTTCACGGTGTTCTTCGAGAACGACCAGGTCACCCGCTGGGAAGGCGACTACTTCCCGACCCAGGATGCGGACCTTGCCCGGAACAGCGTGCGCCAGTTCGGCCGCAACCTGGCCAAGGACAAGAAGAAGGGCCGCTGATCTTCGGCGTTCCCTGACAGGATCAATCGCCGCCGCGCGCTCGCCGGCGGCGATTTTCTTTGGGGTCCGCCAGCAGGGGCCGCAGCAATTCGATGCGATCCCCGGCCACCAGCATCTGCTGAGGGCGCGCGAGGACCCCGTGCACGGCAAAGGCAACGGCCAGCTCGGCACCCGGCAATGCCGCCGCCTCCACCGCATCGACCACGGAACAGCCTTCGGGCAGTTCCAGCTCGCGGCACAGGTAGTTGTCGGGCCAGGCCAACACCACTTCCACGCGCATGGCCTCAGGGCTCCTGGTCGGCAACACGCACGAAGTCGTTGACCATGCGGTCGGCCAGCCCCTGGAAACCCAGCGCCAACGCCGGCCCGAGCAACCGCGACGTTGGCTCGAACTCCAGTTCCAGGCTGACTTTGCAGGCAGTCTCGGACAGCGCGTGGAACTGCCAACGCCCGTGCAGGCGCTTGAACGGCCCATCGCGCAGCTGCATATCGATGCTGGACGGGCGCTGCAAGGTGTTCTCGGTCATGAACCAGGTACGGAACGAGCCCAGGCCCAGATCCAGCCGGGCAACGAGCTTCTGCTCCCCCTGTTCCAGGATCTCGGCCTTGTCGCACCATCGGAAACGACGCGGGTAGGCGGAAACATCATTGACCAGGTCGAACATCCGCTCGGCAGAGTGTTCAACCAATGCGCTGCGGCGAATGGTAGGCATGGGATTACTAATTTTGTCCGGAATGCCTCCGGATCGGAGACAATACGTAAATGAGCAAGAACTCCGGCAAGGATAAAGCAAAGAACGCGACGGCCGACAAAACCATCGCGCTGAACAAGCGTGCCCGGCACGAGTACCACCTGGAAGAGCGCTACGAGGCGGGCCTGGTCCTGCAGGGCTGGGAGATCAAGGCGATCCGCGCCGGCCGTGGCAACATGACCGACGCCTACGCCTATGTGAAGGATGGCGAAATCTTCCTGATCGGCGCCCAGATCACCCCGCTGATCCAGGCCTCGACCCACACCGTCCCCGAAGACCGCCGCCAGCGCAAACTGCTGCTGCATCGTCGCGAGATCGACAAGCTGATCGGCCGCGTCGAGCGCGACGGTTACACCTTGGTCCCCACCGCGATGTACTGGAGCAAGAACAAGATCAAGCTCGAAATCGCATTGGCCAAGGGTAAGCAGAACCACGACAAGCGCGACACCGCCAAGGAACGCGACTGGGCCCGCGAGAAGCAACGCGCCATGCGCGCCCACAACCGCAACGCCTGATGCCAAGCGGTACGCTGCGACCGGCGAGCGCGCAGGATGCCGAGCAGCTTTGTGCCCGCCTGCTGGCCTTCAACCAGAAGGCCGGTGGCACCGATTTCGATGAAATCCCCTTGCAGCTGGCCAGCCACGATGCCAACGGCCAATTGCGTGGCGGCCTGCTGGGGGATATCTGCGCAGGCTGGCTGGTCATCCACGTGCTGTGGGTGGACCCGGAATGCCGCGGCACCGGGCTGGGCAGCCAGCTCCTGGCGCGGGCAGAACAGCAGGCACGAGCAACCGGCGCCCACGGCGTGACCCTGGACACGTTCGACTGGCAGGCGGAGGGTTTCTACCTGCGCAACGGCTATGAAGTGTTCGGCCGGCTTGCGGACTTCCCCCTCGGCCACCAACGCATCTACCTGCGCAAGACGCTCTAGCCCAGCAACACCCTGCGCAACCACAGCCGTTGCGCGGCTCGCGACTTCAGCGTCGCGTACAACAGGGTCAAGGTGACCACCTCCGACAGCTCCACCGCCTTGCGGTCATCACCCTGCTGCCATTGGCGGGCCGCATCTGCAGCTTCTGCTGGCAGCAACGCCAGGATTGCCGCATCGTCGAGTTGATCGACCCGTTGCTGCAGCAACCGGGACAGGTGCAGGACACGCAGCGTATGGATCAGCAACTGCGCGATAGCCGCCGCCATCGCCGCCAGGGCAACCCGTTCCACGCCGGCCGGATCCAACCCCGACCAAGGCGATTGCAGTACCAGCAGCAACACCGCCGCAGCCAGATAAGCACCCAACCACCGACGCCGCACCTGCCGCATCCAACCCAGCACCGCCGCGCACAGCACCAGCAACAAGGGCGCGAGCAGGGGCAAGTGCATCCGCCCCGCCCAGACGGCGGCGGCAGCTGCCAATGCCAACAACACATAAAGCGCACCCGGCGCCAACGCCCGCTGCCGGAACGCACACCCCACCCCGCCCGCCAACGCGCGCAGGCTGCGCTGCTGCATGACCATCACTTGCTTCCCGTACCAAGATGGCGCTCATGCTTGACGAGGAAACGTCGCAGAAAGGTCGGTACTGCGTTAACGGGAGGAAGCTACGTTCAGCCGATGCGTGACGATTCAGCTGGTTTCAGATAGCATCACTCCCGCTTAGTGAGGTTTTGGCAGCCAACCGGTCCACTGGAAGGCCACTGAAACCCTCACAACTCAGTCCAACCGGGGGTGCACTGGTTTCGACGGGGGTTGTGAAGTCGCTTGGTGCATGCCGAGGGGGTAGCTTTCCTCGTAAATCCAGCTGCAAAACTCTAGTTGCCAACGACGACAACTACGCTCTCGCCGCTTAAGGCGTAAGCCCCGAACCCACTTGTGCCCGTGCTCGTGGATGTAGGGTCATTATCACGGAACCGGCTGTGACGGCTGCCTGTCAGTCACGGCTTAACCAAAACAGGCTGGTCCCTGGGTGCGCTTTGCACACCGTGCTGCCACGGGACGAGATCCAACGGTGAGCTAAGCATGTAGGACCAGGGATGGAGCGCCTTCGGACGGCGGTTCAATTCCGCCCACCTCCACCATATAAAGGTATCGCAAGGTACCGGCAAGACCCAAAACCCCTGAGAAATCAGGGGTTTTTCTTTTTCTCAAGTCTACCAGCGTCCCCCAGCCACCCTTGAAAGCCGACGGCAAGTGACGGTAGCTTTGACGGTAAGGACGCATCTTCCGATGCAGTTACCGCCACAGGGGCTACCGTCATGCTGACTGATACCGCCATTCGCAAGGCAAAACCGGGGGAGAAGCCCGCGAAGCTGGCCGATGGAGGGGGCTTGTATCTGCTGCTCCGCCCCGACGGCGCTCGCTGGTGGCGCTGGGACTATCGAAGACCCGTCACAGGCAAGCGCAACACGCTGAGTCTGGGCACTTACCCTGAAACCGGCTTGGCAGAGGTTCGCGAACGTCACAAGGACGCCCGCAAGCTCCTGGCTGCCGGTATCGACCCCGGTGAACACCGGAAAGCCGAAAGGGCCGCCGGCTCCGAGCGTGCCGCCAACAGCTTTGAGGTAGTGGCCCGCGAATGGCTGGAAAAGCAGAAATGGGTGGACGCCTACAAAGCCAAAGTCACGGCATGGCTGGACAACGACGTATTCCCCTACATCGGCGGGCGTCCGATTGCCGAGATTTCGGCCCCTGAGTTCCTGCGGGTGGCCCGCCGCATTGAAGAACGCGGCGCCATCGAATCCGCCCATCGCATCATGCAGAACTGCGGCCAGGTGATGCGCTATGCCATCGCCACGGGGCGAGCCGACCGCAACCCGGTGGCCGACCTGCGCGGGGCATTGAGCAGTCCCGAAGAACGCCACCATGCCGCTATCACCAACCCTACCGAGTTGGGCGGCCTGCTGCGGGCCATTGATGGCTACAGCGGTGACGCAGTAACCCGCGCCGCATTGAAGCTATCTGCCCTGCTGTTTGTCAGGCCCGGAGAGCTGCGTCATGCCGAATGGGCGGAGGTCGATTTTGACAAGGCCGAATGGAACATCCCCGCTGCCAAGATGAAGATGCGCCAGCCGCACCTTGTCCCGCTATGCGAGCAAGCCCTGGCCATCCTGCGGGAGCTGCACCCGCTCACTAGCCGGGGGCAATACGTATTCCCCGGTGGCCGCTCCCCGCGCCGGCCCATGAGCAACAACGCCATCAATGCCGCCCTTCGCAGAATGGGCTACAGCAGCGACGCCATGACGGCCCACGGTTTCCGGGCCACTGCCCGCACCATGCTGGATGAGCTGCTGGGCTACCGACCCGACTACATCGAGCATCAATTGGCCCACGCCGTGCGTGACCCGAATGGACGCGCCTACAACCGTACCGCCCACCTTCCAGAGCGCCGCAAGATGATGCAGGGATGGGGGGACTATCTGGACAACCTGCGGGAACAAGGCAACGTCATCCCGCTCAGAACCAAGGCTGGTTAAGTCGCAGCCGGTGATTTTGAATTGTGCAGGATAAATATGCGGGCGGATTGCTCAAGCCGCGCCTAGGCTGATCCCCGAACACCGGGCACCTTCCCCGGCTGGCGCGGCCCTTATCGAAGGGCGCAGAGGTGCGCATTGAAGCTTTTTCACACTCAGGATGAAGCGGCCAGAATCTACTTTCACAGCGATGATGAAGCCCTCAGGCAAGCGATAATTTTTCGCGGCCTCTGTGCCTTTATTGAGGTTAATGGTACTGGCGAGGCGACGCTGGAAGATCCATTTTTCCCCAAAAATGGAAGCACCCTATACAGCTCTTGGTACACCCGCCATTCTGGCATCGCCGACCTATCCGGGTGGTTCTATGTTTCCGCAAAGGATGCGGCTCGATGGATGCATAGCAGAATTCCGATCCCTACTGCGCCAGGAGTTTGGACTAGAGCTGCTGGGCAAGATTTCATTGGAGATTTCACTCTCACAAAAGCACACGCCGGACCATTGTGGTTCCTAACGAGCGATCTAGAAGAGCTTACCGCGCCACTCCAGCTCCTACCGGCGGAGGTGAACACGCAGTCTACAAGCGTGGAGAAGGTCGATGAAGAAAAGCCAATCACGACGAAAGAGCGAAACAATTTGCTCCGGGTTGTCGCCGCATTAGCCAAACAAGCAGGAATAAATATCGGAGAAGGCAAGGGTGCAGCAACAGCAATTGAGGCAGCCGTTGCTTCCGCTGGATTCGACGGCCCTAAGGAGAAGACCATCAGGGACATTCTTAAAAAAGCCCGAGAGATCGAATAGCAGTAATTACCGCAGAAGTTGCGGTAATTACCGCAACTTCTGAAGCCATGCGTATCAAATGCCTCCCACCACGGCCATCCCGAGCCGTGAGGGTTCAACCAACATGGCACGCAACCTCAAAACTGTTCGGCAAGTATCCGAAGCAACCCCCTTCACCGAATCCCAGCTCCGCTACTGGCTGCACATGCGCTCCGACAACGGCATGGCGGTCTATGGCGTGCCCATAAACGTGGGCCGCCGCGTCTACATCGACATGGACGCCCTAGATCGCTGGATCGACTCCCAACAGGTGCAGGAGGTGGCGGCATGAGCCACTTCACTATGCCACATGCCGACTCCCCGACATTGCTTCGCCTTCCCACGGTGAAAGCTCGCACCGGCCTTTCCCGCTCAGTCATCTATCGCCGCATTGCTGCTGGTGAGTTCCCTGCCCCGGTCAAGCTGGGCGAACGGGCCAGCGCATGGGACAGCCGCGAGATTGACCAATGGATTGCCACCCGCATTGCCGAGCGTGATGCAAAGGTGGCCGCATGACCCGCCCCAATAAAAACACCCTGCCCCCGGCAAGTTTGGCGACCGACGGGGAACAGGGTGAGAGTGCAACCACGCAGGGCGGTTACGGGGTGGAGCATACCCCGCACGATACCGACGCGCTATTTCTGGCGGCCCAAGCCTTGGCACTGGCCTGCCAGTACCTCCAGCAATACGGCACCCATACCGATTGCCCTGCCCCCAACACCGTCGAAGCCGCTGACCATCTGGATGCAGCAGCAAGCCTGCTGGCGGAGGTGGCCCAATGAAAGGACGCATCTCCTGCCTCCGTTGGAAACATTGCAGCGCAGCCGTTTGCCCCTTGGCCGACGATTGGCAGCGCCACCAACACATCGACGGTGAACGCATCTGCGGCTGGCTCTATGAGCTAGCGAAGGATGGCGGAGAGGCCCGTTTACGACAGGCACTACCGTCCAACGCCGTGGATCGCCTGGCAACCGTTAGCCCTGCCCTGTATTCCCGCTGGTACGCCATCCGCAAGCGTTTGCGGGAGGCTGCACGCAGCGGCTCACGCATGGAGGCAGGCCACCGGCTATCGCTCATCAAGGCGGGCGGTATCGTGGCAACAACCGCGCCGCAATGCCGACAGCTCGCGTCACTTGCCGCATTGGCAGCGCCCCGTGGTGATGCCCAGCACGGGGCTGGATGATGAGCCGCCGCAGCCAACGGGAGAAGTTCAAGGCGAGGCGTGACACCGGCTGGTTCTTCAGGATGCCCGTTGCCGTGCTGGACAGCCCCACCTACTGCGGGCTGTCCTTCAAAGCACGGGCCTTGCTGATGGACTTGGGCGCCCAGTTTAGGGGCTTCAATAACGGGGACTTGGCGGCCCCCTGGTCATGGATGAGAAAACGCGGCTGGAAATCGAAAGACACGCTACAGCGTGCGCTGCATGAGCTGCTGGCAGCCGGGATGATTGAGCTGACACGGCAAGGCGGCCTGCACTGCCCCAACCTGTACGCCTTCACTTGGTTGGCCGTCGATGAGTGCAGCGGAAAGCTGGACGTGGCCGCCACAACCGTTGCCTCAAACCTATGGCGCACCCCACTACGTGATGCGGCCTGAAACAAACCGCCACCACGGTCATTGGGGCGCACTGCCCCGATGGCTGGGGTGGATAGGTCAACCATAGGGACGGTAGGCGGGGCGCACTACCCCGCCCTTCGGGCCTAAAACCCCAATTTCACCCCAAGTTGTACCCCGACCATCGGGCTCCTTCTAAGAATCTACCAAGCAGTGGCGGAGCAATGCGGCGGTAAGCTCCATGGTTTGGAGATCAGTTGGCAGCCCATCGGCATCACGCACCGGCATGAGGACGCACCCAAGTGACCAACGGATACCTGAGCCAAGACCGCGCCCACCTTGCACGACTCCAACGCAAACGGCGTGCGGGTGTGGTTCGCATCGACTACATGCCCAGCAAGCGGGCGGCTTCCATCATCGAGTTCGCCAGGGCGCAGACAGCGATCAGCGCTCCTGCGGCCAACAGCGCGTTGCTGGATGCCCTATTGATCCAATGGGCCGAGCTGACCGGACTAAACAATCAGCGAAAATCAAAGCCCATGAGTTCGGGCATGGAGCCTGCAAGCCTCCACGCCCAATGGCATACCGCCATGACTTCGGCGCTGAAGCCGACAGCACAAACCCCACCAACGTTACCGATAACCAATCCCCGGAAACGGTGCGGCGCTAAACGTCACCGAGACGGCCAACCCTGCAAGGCGCGCCGAGAGCTGGGCAAAGTCCGCTGCCGCTTCCACGGCGGATGCTCCACTGGCCCGAAGACCGAACAAGGCAAGGCTCGCGCGCTGGCGAACCTGCGACAGTACAAGCCCAATGTGGGCTAGCTGCGGCTCACTCCACGGCTAAGGTAACGCGATGCTTCTATGTCTTGGTTAGCAACCGCACTACAGGAAGATCCGGCAGAGCCCAATCCAAATCCGAAAGGTGCTCTGCAGTCAACCACCGCACTTCGGAATGAACGGCTAGCCGCACTTCCCTCGATTCAGTTCGACAATGGAAGCAATGCAAATCAATCTGCAACTGTCCTAAGACAGTTGAGAATATGCCGATATCGGCACCTACAACGATCTCAAGACCGAGTTCTTCTTGGATCTCGCGCGCCAAGGCTGCCGCGGGAGCTTCGTCCGCCTCCACCTTTCCCCCTGGAAACTCCCACCTAAGCCCAGAAGGCCCGCCGGCATGGCGCTTGGCAGCTAAGATGCAGCCACCGTGGCTGACGACCGCGGCAACGACATGCAGTTTTTTTTCGGGGGACAGCGATGCGGTATTGGTGGGTGAACCAGAATCAGACATATGCACACGAGGTCCATGGTGGCTATCTTTGGTCTCCAAAGAAGAACACTAACGGTGCCCGAAATCGGTTCTACGACGCAATGACCGAGGTGACAACCGGTGACGTGGTGTTTTCCTTCGCCGACACCTACATAAAAGCTATTGGCATCGTGGGTGGGCCCCATCAGTCGGCCAGCAAGCCGATGGAGTTCGGCACAGCGGGAGCCAATTGGACAAATGAAGGCTGGTACGTTCCCGTCACATTCAAAGAGCTGGAACGCCCCCTGCGCCCCAAGGACCATATGGCCCGACTGGCGCGTGCTCTTCCAGACAAGTACTCGCCGCTCCAAGCCAATGGCAATGGCAATCAGGGCGTGTACCTTACGCCCGTTCCGCCCACATTGGCGGACGAGCTAACTGCCCTACTTGCCGGACAAGTCGAGGCGATACTAGCAAAAAATAGCAACACGGCTGAAGCCGACGATAACAACGCCATCGCCGGGCTTTTGGGCAACCTTCAGCTCCAAAGCACACAGCGGGCACAACTCATCCAAGCCCGCATTGGCCAAGGCTTGTTCCGCTCACGAGTTGCTGAAATTGAGCCTACTTGCCGCGTGTCCGGTATTTCCGACGCCAGATTCCTGATCGCCAGCCATATCAAACCTTGGTCAAAGAGTGATGACTTGGAAAAGCTCGACGGAAACAACGGGCTTTTGCTGGCCCCACACGTCGACAGGTTGTTCGACAAGGGCTACATAACCTTTGATGACGATGGACGTGTGCGTGTAAGTGCGCACCTACCTGCGAACGTCCGGACTGCCTGGGGCATTGATTCCGCGGTGCCGGCCAAGCCACTCACAGCAGGCCAGCGGTCCTACATGGGTTACCACCGCGAACACGTATTTCAAGGCTAGGCTCTAGTGACTAACGCTAGGTATCGACGCGCTGGAGCATCCCCACTCCGGCCCAATTACGCAGGATGGCCCTATGGCACGCACCGTTCGCCGACAAGTACAGTGTGCAGCCCTTGGCGTTCGGCGATCTCCCAGGCGAAGCCGGGCGCGGGCGAGCGGACGGGAAAAGTCTGATTCTGCATGATCCGAGCCGGCTGGAATGCGGTCACCCGAGCGCATCGCCCCGCCTACAGGGGGTGCCGGTGAGATTATCCGACAGCCCCGACCGTCCGTTCACCAAGGCAGTTTCGCCCAGTCCAAATATCAGACAATCGAGGCCAAGCAAGTATCTTCTGACGGTAACTTTGTCGGTAACTGGTGAGTCGCATCCGATCAAACCCTCATAAACGTTAGGATCTAGCGCCTGATTCGATAGAGCCCACCTCCATATAAAGGTATCGCAAGGTACCGGCAACACGAAAAACCCCCGAGAAATCGGGGGTTTTTCTTTGCAGACATTGCCGTGAAGTCTTTGCCGCGGCATCTGACAAGAATCGCGCTCACGATAAGCCACCTGCTGAGGCTTGCCGTCACCGATCCAGCTCGCGGCACGCCTTACAGAAACCCGGAACTGACGCGAATCTGTGGCTCTTTCCCATCACCGATGAGCGGATCGACCACGCTTCCCATCCTTGCGCTGCGCAGTCTCGCGACTTTGTGCGAAGTCCGGGAAGGTCTCCGCCAACGATGCCGAGTCCGGCAGAATGTAGAACACGCCGCCACGCTCGAACGTCGGGGCGACTATCTGCTTGTAGAACGCCGGCGACAGGTTGATGCAGCCGTGCGTGACGCGATTGTCATCCGGCGTCGGCGAGGCAAGCCGTTCGACGCGCCGTTCTGCAGGGACGCCGGTAGCGGTGGGATGGATGGATACTGCCGATTCGTAATCCACCCATAGCACGCGCCCTGCATCAATCGATGGGCCGAAGCCACCGATAAAGCGCCCGGCAGGCGTCGTGCGATCCCGCCCGGGAATCTCGCGCAGCGCGAGGCCGGCTACACCGGGAGCCGTGTGATCGCCAGCTGCCGAGCCGAATAGTCCCGGTGCCGCGCCACGAAGCCGACCGTCGCCGCCGAACACCAGTATCTGTGCCGCCGCCTTGTCCATGATCGCGAACGGATAGCCCTGGTTGTCCTTGCTTGCAACAACCCAGCCCGCCAGTTCAATCACGGTATCGGACACCTCTTGGCCGGGCGGCAGTTCATCGACGGCAGCGACCGGTTGTGCAACTGCGTCCTCGGCACTGGCCATGTCGATGCTGGTGAAGGCCATTGCCAACGCCAACGCGCCACACGCAGCTCGGAGTGCACTGTATGAGTACGTACGGATAGGACGGTTCCTCGAATCAATGCTGCATGACGAAAAGGAAACCAGTGGCCAGACGGCCACTGGATCCGGGACTCAGACGTTCGTCACGAACGCCACTATCAGCCGCGGGGCGTGCGACGTGGCGCGCTTTCGAGCTGCTGGACGCGGCCTTCAATTTGATCCAGCCGTTGATTGGCCTGCTGTGCGGATTGATTGGCGGATTCAGCGCTCTGTGCGGCGCCCTGCACCTTCGTGTCGAGTGTATCGAGGCGTGAGTTGATCCCTGCGAACTCGTCTTTGTAGGTCGCACAAGATGCAAGACCCATGGTGGCAACGATCGCCACACCGAGCGTGCGTGCCATTACCCAATGCTGCTTGGTCATAATCATTCCACTCCCTCCTTTGTCTGGGGAAGCTGGAATATAGCGGCCTTTTTCACCAAGGTCGCAACACGCTTTCAGCTGACGTTGGCGTACGTAAATGAGCAGTGAAGCGGTGGCGAGCAGCGGCGATGCCGCCTGAACACAGTGGCCAAAGTGCAGGATCAAAGCACGGATTTATCACGCTGTTTTAGCAATTCGTTCTCAAACAAGGAGACCGATAGATAGTGAATACGCGAGCTGTTTCACCAGCTGCAGCATCAGTATTTCTTCGACTCATCCCTATTCATTGCAACCAGACACCGGCATGCATCGCGAGCAGCAAACACGGATCGAGACGATTCCATCGTCGCCGCAACATGGCCCCGCGCATTGACCTCCGCTGCATGCGCAAACGTGCTGAGTGCCGCAGCATGCCAACGGGAAGACAACGCCTGGGGCATCCATTTATTGTTGACCGATGCCATTGCAGAGATCACGGATCCTTGCCGAAAGATGCGCGCTCTCTTGATGCGTTCAATGACTTGCGGGACCCGCATATGTTGATACTGGATCATCGCCTGCGCCGATCAACCCACCTCGCTCATACCTGCGTCGCCATTCTTTCCCAGAGCCCTGCCCATTTGCTCGGCGACGCCCGTGCCAGGCTGGCCTATCAGCCTGGCCCTGCCAAACAACCCGTCGGGCGTGCAGCTGGAAGAGACGCTTCGGGGCAGGTAGCGCCCCGCCGACGCCCGCATAAAATTTCCTCGGCCTCCGCCGAAATGTGAAGGCCCTCAGGGAATTTCTTCACATTTTTTTTGCTAAATTCAAGCCGGGCAGTCGGCGCGATCTAGGGACGTTCATATACGCAGTCCGTGTGAGGACTATGCAAGGGCGACTGACGGTGTCGCTGGTGGATTGGCCGGAGGTCTCTGTTGCCGTCAAGCAGGATCCGTTGGTTGAACTGAAAGCCGCCTTGTTGGCAAGCATTGCCAAACAGGCGCGGACGCGCACGCCTATTCCCACACCGAAGGCAAAGCCCTCCTCGACTTTCTTCGTCCGTCTTTCGGCCGGCGAAGCCATGAAGGTCATGGTCATCAATGAGATGTTCGCCGGCGGCTTGAACCCCGCGTCAGTCGCGTCGGCGCTGGGCCTGGAAAAGACCGCCATCAGCAACGCCATCAACCTCTCCCAGCCCACCGACGTCGAGCTGCTCAACAAGATCCTGAACATGGCAGGCAAGCGCCTGCTGGCCTATACGGTCGCATCCTGAGCCCGGCAATCGCGCTGTGTGAATGCGCGCCGATGCCGATTGAGAGCAAGTGAGATATTTTGAGAAAATTGGTGAGTTACGGCAACTTCCGTTGATTTCTAGACTCCGGCCACGACGCCATAAGGGACTGTCCCCGAGGCGCCGCAATCCCTGGACCTAGAGAATCGAAACATGGCTGGAAACGTCAAACTCAACAAACTGAACGAGCTGGAAGGCTTCATTGGCGCCGCGCTGGTGGACACCAATAGCGGCATGGCACTTGGCCTGCTGGGCGGTGGTTCGCTCAACATGGAAGTGGCCGCCGCTGGGAACACCGAAGTGGTGCGCGCAAAGCGCCGCGCTGCCGCCTCGCTCGGCATCACCGATGCGATCGATGATGTGCTGATCACCCTGTCCAAGCAGTACCACCTGATCCGCCCGTTGGAGAGCAATCAGGACCTGTTCCTTTATGTCGTGCTGGACCGTTCCAGGGCCAACCTGGCCATGGCACGCCATGAACTGAAGGCGTTTGAACAGACCCTCGATTTCAAGTGAGATCGCGTTTCAGCGATCTGCATGGGCAAACCCGGTTGAACCGGGCTTGCCTGTCCGCCTTGTTGGCATGGCATCCCTGCCATAGCGGGGCGTTGCCTATCGTCCAGCAGATGGCATCAGCTGCACGCCGCATGCCTAGCGTTCGGCAGTGATGCGAGCTTCTTGAATATCTGCCAGCCCATTATCGAGGCTGGGGCCTCGCGATCCGGTTGCTCCCCGCAATGGTCAAGGAAGCCTTGCGCCAAGCAGTGAGATAGCAAGCTGTGACGACGCCACGTCAGCTCTGGCAGGATCTTCTTGGTAGTGCTGCTACGTCGATCAAGATTTGCAGCGCTCTGCGCTGTGGAATATGCGCCGGTCATCCCGGCACGTCCTGTCGATACAGTCGCCCTGCCCCATCAGTGGCTGCGGCAGTGCACGGCACCATCACGTTGCCCGGGGACAGAATTGGCTTACCGCACACCGGCAGGTAGCCATGAAGGACAATATCTATACCGCGCTGCGCGAAAGCCATGACCGGCAGCGCTCCCTTTGCCGCAAGCTGCTGCGTTCGCAGCCGCATACCGAACGCAGGCAGGAACTGTTCTCACTGTTGCGGATCGAACTGGCAGCCCATGCTGCAGCGGAGGAACGCTTCCTCTACGCGCCCATCCTGATGCATGACGCTGGCCTGGATTCCTCCCGCCACGCACTGCATGAGCATCACGAGATCGACGAGATCATCGAGGACATGCAGGTCGTCCAGAAAACCGGCGCTGGCTGGCTGGCCAAGGCCCGCAAGCTGTCTGAGAAGGTGCACCACCATTTGCGTGAGGAGGAGAAGAAGTTCTTCCAGGTCTCCGGGAAAATCCTCAGCGAAATCCAGAAAGCGCGCTTGGCCGCGCAGTACCGGAAGGATTTCCAGCGCATGCACAAGGCACTGAGTGCAGAGTGATGGCAGGCAGGTCCGCGCCGCGCATGGCGCCGGCGGTGTGCCCCGCCAGTCTGCGTTCGTGCAGGTTCGGTATCTGGTCCAACCAGCGCCCCTCCTTGTCCGCCCAAAGGCATTCCAAGCGAGAGGGCACGCGTGGCTGGTGGCTTACGGTAAGCGACGAGCGATTAATAATCTGTAATCCGTCGCAATGACATGGCGCCATGGGCGCGCGTGCTACGTGCCCTGCCCGCGTCCTCGCTGAAGCAGAACACTGCTGTCTCCCCTTGGAGATACAGCAATGCACATCGTCGACATGTTCAACAAGCTGGCCGGCAAGGTGGCGCGCTCCGCAGGTTCGCTGGGGGGCGTTCATCGCCGCGCTTGCGGTGATTGCGGTCTGGGGCGCTACCGGCCCGCTGTTCCAGTTCAACGATACCTGGCAGCTGGTCATCAATACCGGCACCACGATTGTCACCTTCCTGATGGTGTTCCTGATCCAGCACACGCAGAACGTGGATTCGGCAGCGCTGCAGATCAAACTGGATGAACTGATACGCGCCAGCAAGGAAGCAAACAACGAACTGCTCAACCTGGAGGAACTTGATGACGCACGCCTGGAGGAGATCAGGCGTCGCTACGAGGCACTGGCCGAGACAGCCGCTGCCGCACAGGCGAAGAAATCGCGGTGCATGCCAAATGACCAAACCCCGGCATCCAGGTAGTGCTCTACTACTGCCGCACCCGGCGGACTTCCGCCGAAGCCGCTCCCACAAAGCTTGAATTAACGCACATTCATGTAGTGACGCAGTTCTTTACATGACCGTGACCAACTACTCGATAATTTTGCCGCCAACTCGGGAATGTTGGTGGATATGGCTTATATCGGGCGCCACATTACGGCTATGGAGTGGAATGAGCTGCACGCGGCCTACGTGCAGTACGGGACAAGCGCGGGATTCTGGGATACCTACCAGGCGATCATGGATGCGGCTTCGTTTCGAACTGGATGCCCGCGGCAGGTTGCCAACGAACTGCTGCAAGCAGCGGTGCGTCTGGGTGCGGTCAAAGACCCCCACTATCTCTAGGCCACTCGCCCTGCGCCGCATCTACCGCGGCATTGCGCGGCGCACGCAGAACGCCGTGAGCGCCAACGCGCCCAGCCACAGCAGCACGATCACCACCGCAGCGGTCCGGCTGCTGGGCCGCTGCGCAAACGCCTCGGCCCGCTGCCTCGCCGAGGCCAGCACGGCCGGTGGGACCAGGCGTATTACCAGCGCCAGCCCCAATGGCACGATCAGCAGATCGTCCAGATAGCCCAGTAGCGGGATGAAATCCGGAATCAGATCGATTGGGCTGAAGGCATAGGCAGCAATCAGCAATGCCAGCAAGCGTACCGAGGTGGGCGTTGCAGGGTCGCGGGCGATGAAATACACGACCAAAGCCTGACGTTTCAGTGCTTGGGCCCACGCCCGCAACCGCGACAACGCGGTGCGCATGCTGATGCGGTTCATGCGCAGCCTGGCGGCAACCGACTCAGGCGTGCTGCAGGATGTTGACCAGCTTGCCCAAAGGATCGCGCACGTAGAACCGCCGCACGCCCCAAGGCTCGAGCACGGGGCCGTACTCCGGGGTCAGCCCGTGCTGCTGCACCCTGCGCAGGGCTTCATCAAGGTCATCAACTTCCACCGACAGGTCGGGCACTGGGGTGCCGGACCCGCCTTCGCTGGCAAACCCGATCTGCACGGATTGGCTGGCGCCAACATAGGAACGTATCCAACCGCGATCCATGGCCAGTTCCAGACCGAGAATTTCCCGATAGAAGCTGTCCGCTGCGGAAGGATCGGCAGCTGCCACGGTGGCGACGATGCGTTTGACCCTCATCCAGCTACTCCCCGTGTAGTGACCAGGCCTCAATCATCCCTGTCGGGATGTTAATGGCAAGTCCAACAATGCACCGCCGTTGCGGATTCTGCATGAACGCGCCGACTACAAACCTTGCGTGCGCCGCCGGGCTACCTGCGACGGTCGCACGCCAGCAGTGGGCGTTCGCTCAACGGCTCTTCTGCTCGCGATTGGGATCATCGGGGTCACGCCCGGGTATATCGGGGTTTCCCTGGTCCGGCATATCCGGGTTGGGCCGGCCAGGATTGCTGGGATCGCGGCTGGGATCGGGGCGGCCCGGTTGCTTCGGGGCATTCGGATCGATGGGTGTCGGGGTGCTCATGGGTGACCTCACGCAACGCGACATGCGTGCCGCAGCACCGAGACTGCAACGTGCGGCGTTACACGACAGTGCGCTGGTGGCCGTGCTACCTCACATGCCTGCGACCTGACCAACCTGGGCCCGTTTCGGCAGCGGAGCGAAACGTAAGAGCGCACTTGCTCGATTAGTAGGGAAACACCTACACGCTGTAGGGTAGAAACCGCCTTGAATAGGGCTTCCCCCGATAGGAAGCTTCCAGACTTCAGACAGACAACCACCGTGCTGGGGGAGTCATGAACGAAGAGTCCCTATGGACCCGCTTCAACGATCTGGCACAGGAACTGATTCTCTGCTCGTTCTCCCTGCGGTTGGAGGAGCGCAAGGACAAGTTGCTGGAGCTGCATCTGATTGGTGCCAGACTGGAGCAGCTGGTGCTGAACAGACAGGACGAATACCAGGCGGTATGCCGGATGGAGGGCTTGGTTTACCGCGCCAGTAGTGCCGTGAGCGCTGCGGAGCAGTGCGAGAACATCCGCGAGAAAGGCGGGCGGCTTTACAGCTACGTGGGCTATTGACTGCAGGTCATTCCAGGATGCAGCTGGTGTGGCCTGTGGCGTTTGACTCGTGCTGTCGGCAAGCAAGAGCGATTCCCGCCTTCGCGAGAATGACGAGCTGAAGCGATTCCCGCCTTTGCCGGAGTGCCGTCTGAAACGATTCCCGCCTTTGCGGGAGTGACGTCTGGAGCGATTCCCGCCTTCGCGGGAATGACGAGCTGAAGCGATTCCCGCCTTTGCCGGAGTGCCGTCTGAAACGATTCCCGCCTTTGCGGGAGTGACGTCTGGAGCGATTCCCGCCTTTGCGGGAGTGACGTCTGGAGCGATTCCCGCCTTTGCGGGAGTGACGTCTGGAGCGATTCCCGCCTTCGCGGGAATGACGACTGGAGCGATTCCCGCCTTTGCCGGAGTGCCGTCTGAAACGATTCCCGCCTTTGCAGGAATGACGACTGGAGCGATTCCCGCCTTCGTTGGGATGATGCGTAAAAACAATTCCCTTCCGCATGTGATCAACCCATCGAGCCTGAAGTCCAACAGCGGGCCAAGGGCAAGCATCGCCACCAGGCTCAGTGGAAATCCCGGCTGCGTACATCCAGGCTACCCAGCAATCCTGTCAGGTCGTCCATGCGCTTGGCGATCAGATGGCGCACGCCATTCTCGGCTTCCAGCCGACCCCGCACCTGCATCAGCCGCGACTCCAGGAATACCTGCCGCTGGCGCTCGGCCAGCTGACGCCAAACCACGACATTGATCTGGCCGAACTCGTCTTCCAAGGTGATGAAGGTGACGCCGCTGGCAGTCTGCGGGCGCTGGCGGCCGCGTACCAGACCCGCTACCAGCACATTGCCGTGGCTGGACATGTTCTCCAGATCGCGTGAACTGCGGCAATGTCGTGCCGTGAGCTGCGCACGCAGGCGCGCCACCGGGTGGCGGGACAAGGTGGTGCCCAGCAACGCGTAGTCGGCGGCCAGATCCTCGCCAGCGCTGGGCATTGGCAGGGCCACGCTGGTTTCGGCAATGACCGGCTGGTTGTCGAACAAAGGCCGCTCGTCCTCGACCCCGGCTATGGCCCAGCGCGCGCGATGCCGATGCCCGGCCATGCCCCGCAATGCACCGGAATCGGCCAGCAGGGCGCGCGCACGCGTATCCAGCTCCGCCCTTCGGCACAGGTCCGCAATATCGACAAAATCCGCGCGCGCCCTCGCCTGCTCGATGCGCAATGCATCTTCGGCGTTGAAACCACGTACCAGGCAAAGGCCCAGGCGGATCGCCAGCCGCCCATCCTGTTCCGGCTCCAGCGAGCATTCCCAATTGCTGTAACGCACATCCAGCGGCCGCGTCGCCACGCCATGTCGGCGCACGTCCTGCAGCAACTGGTCGGGGCTGTAGAAACCCATCGGCTGGCTGTTGAGCAGCGCGCAGGCGAATTCGGCCGGGTGATGGCATTTCAGCCAGCTGCTGGCATAGGCAATCAGCGCGAAGCTGGCGGCATGGCTTTCCGGGAAGCCGTAGCTGCCGAAGCCCTTGATCTGCTCGAAGATGCGGTCGGCGAAATCCTGGCTGTATCCGTTGTTCAACATGCCTGCGGTCAGCCTTACCCGGTGCGACTCCAGACCACCATGGCGCTTCCAGGCCGCCATCGAGCGCCGTAGTGCATCGGCCTCGCTGGCGCTGTAATCGGCTGCGACCATCGCGATCTGCATCACCTGTTCCTGGAACAACGGCACGCCCAGGGTGCGCTCCAGCACCGCTTCCAACGCTGCCGAGGGATAGCTGACGGGCTCTTCGCCGGTGCGGCGGCGCAGGTAGGGGTGCACCATGTCGCCCTGGATCGGACCAGGGCGAACAATGGCCACTTCCACCACCAGGTCGTAGAAGGTACGCGGCTGCAGCCGGGGCAGCATTGCCATCTGCGCGCGCGATTCGATCTGGAACACGCCAACCGTATCGGCGCGGCTGATCATCGCGTAGGTATCGCTGTCCTCCTGCGGAATGGTCGCCAGCGTATAGCGCAGGCCGCGGTGCTGCTGGATCAGGTCGAAGCAACGGCGCACCGCGGTGAGCATGCCCAGCGCCAGTACATCGACCTTCATCAGGCCCAGGTACTCCAGGTCATCCTTGTCCCACTGGATGACGGTGCGGGCCTCCATCGCGGCGTTCTCCACGGGCACCATGCTGTGCAGGGCGCGCTCGGAGATCACGAAGCCACCCGGGTGCTGGGACAGGTAATGCGGGAAGTCGATCAGCTCCCCGGCCAACACCAGGATGCGTCGCAGCAGGGGGCTGTCCGGATCGAAGCCATGCTCGCGCAGGAGCGCCTCACCGGGGATGCTGTCCGACCATTGGCCGATGCAGCTGGTCAGCTGGGTAATGGCATCGCCCGGCATGCCCAGCACCCGCGCCACGTCGCGGATCGCGCCGCGCCCACCGTATTGGGTAGCCACCGCCGCCAACGCCGCACGCTCGCGGCCATAGCGCGAGAACACGTACTGGATCACTTCCTCGCGCCGCTCGTGCTCGAAATCCACGTCGATATCCGGCGGCTCGTCGCGATCCTCGGAAATGAAGCGTTCGAACAGCAGATGGCTGTGCGATGGATCCAACTCGGTGATGCCCAATACGAAGCACACCACCGAATTGGCCGCCGAGCCGCGCCCCTGGCACAGGATGCCAAGGCTGCGCGCGTGCTTGACAAGATCGTGCACGGTGAGGAAGTAGGACGCATAGCGCTTCTTGGCAATCAGCACCAGTTCCTTGTCGATCAAGGCCTGGGCTTCGGCGCGCGTACCGCCCGGCCAACGCCGGCGCGCACCCTGCTCCACCAGAACACCCAGCCAGCTCTGCGGTGTATGCCCGGCCGGCACCAGCTCGCTGGGGTAGTGGTAATCGACCGCTTTCTTCAGGTCGAAGCCACTGCAGCGCGCGGCGATCTGCAGGGTTTCCTGCAGCAACTCGGGCGGATAGATCGCCTGCAAGGCGGCAAGTGGGCGCAGGTGGCGCTCGCCGTTGGCAAACAACAATTGCCCTGCCTCGGCCACGGTGACGCGGTGACGGATGGCGGTCATCACGTCCTGCAGGGCACGGCGCCCGCGCGCATGCATGTGCACATCGCCGGCGGCCACCAGAGGCAGTTGCAGCGCTTCGCCCAGGCTGCGCAATTGCTGCAGGCGTCCGCTGTCATCGCCACCATGATGCAACTCCACCGCAATCCAGCAACGCCCTGGGAACCAATCGCGCGCGCGTTGCGCCTGCACAAGGTCCGGCTGTGTCGCCGGCAGCCACAGCGCCAACAGGCCGCTGCGCTCCACGCGGTCCATGTCTTCAGCCAGCAACCGATACTCGCCCTTCTCGGCGCGGCGTCGGGCCTGGGTGATCAGCCAGCACAGGCTTTGGTAGCCAACGTCATCGGCCACCAGCAGCACCAGCCTGGGGCCCTGTTCCACTTGCATCTCACTGCCCACGATGAGCGGCAGACCGCATTCCTCCGCCGCCCGCAGCGCGCGCACGATGCCGGCCAGGGAACATTCGTCGGTGATCGCCAAGGCCTTGTAACCATGGTGCAAGGCGCGCGCGAACAGCTCATCGGCGGTCGAGGCGCCGCGCTGGAAGCTGAAAGCCGACAGGCAGTGCAGTTCGGCATAGCTCATGCGAACCAGCCCTGCAACATGAAGCTGCCATCGCCACCGACCTCCCGCCAGGCCCAGCCGTGCTGGCCGAAGCGGCTGCCGACCCGGTAATAGTCACGGCGCACGTCAGCGCCATCCCACCAACCGCTCTCGATCCGTTCCGGGCCGGACAGCAGTTCCGGGCTTGCGCCCGGCCAGGGTTGCGGGCGCCGCAGCAGCCAACCCGGACGTGCAGCATTGGCCAATGCCGGATCGGCGGCACCGGTTTCCGGGCGCCAGGCATGTTCCGGACGATGATCGGCATGGCTGCGCAGGCCCTGTACCGCCTTGTCACCCAGACGCGCGCGCAGACGTTCGCGCAACTGTTCCCAGGGCACGTTCTGCTGCGGGCGGGTATCGAACAGCTCGCGGTATTCGGGCACGAAGGCAGGCAGCTGATCGGCGTGCAAGCCGAACTGGCGCACCGGCGCCGGGATCTTTGCCTGTTCCAGGCGACTGCGGGCGATCTCGAACAACAGCGCCGGGTCGCGCTCAGCCGCCAGCAAGCCGATTTCAATGGTGGTGAGCGGGTGGTCTTCGTGCTCCAGCAGCAATGAAAAGCGCTGCACGCTGCCATCGCGCCCGGCCAGGAAAGCTGCCAGGTCCGAGGTCAGCCGTCGCAACGGAAACAACAACGCCTGCGAGGTTTCCACGTCATAGCCCAGCTCGATGCGCAGCTCGAACACATCCGGCGGCTGATAGGGCTGCAACACGAATGCGCGTGCGCCCAGCAAGGCATCGAGCTGCTGCAGCACGCAGGGCGCAAAGCGGCGGTTGATGCTGTCGCGGGGCAATGCCTGCAGTTGCTTGACGGTACGGATGCCCATGCGTGCGAACGCCGCAGATGCCGCACCAAAGCCAGCCCGGCTCACCGGCAACTGCGCCAATGCCGTGGCCAAACCGGCCTCGTCCACGGCCCAGCCATCACGGGCATTGGCCAAGGCACGTGCTGCCACCGGATTGGGAGCCAGCGCGATACGGTGGCGAAAACCCAGCGCATCAAGTTCCTGCCGCAGACGCGCCTCGAAGCGCGGCCAAGGCCCAAACAAGGCCAGGCTGTGTTCGATCTCGATGATCAGGGCCTGTGCGTACTGCAGGCTGACCTGCGAGCTGAAGCGGTAAGCCCAGGCCGCAAGAAACTGATGCCAATGCGCCTGCGCATCCGGATCGAAGGGATGGGTATCAAATCCGCTGGCCAGCGCCTGCGCAGTGACCAGGGATTGGCCGGCCTTCAACCCAAGTGCGGCAGCAGCGGGATTGACCGCGTGCAGCACCCGGCGCTGGCTGGGACCACTGATCAGTACGCGCGCCGCGGCCGGCTCCGCGCAACCGCGCAGTACGCCGTCCATGGCCAAGTGTGGCAAGAGGATGCAAGCCCAGCGCATGACGGCTCACTGCGCCCGTTCAAACGGAAGCGGACGCGAAGGCGGCATGCCCCCCCGACACTTCAGCACGCGCAGCTGCGCCGGCTGTGCATCGATGGCGATACGCAACGCCGCCGGCGACGGGTTGCGCACCGCCTGCAGGGGCCGGCAGGCGAATGCCAGCGTCTGCCCCGACTCGGCCGCCACCTGCAGCCGCCGCAATGCCTTGTCCTCGGCCAGCTGCGGCCAGCACAGCACCGCCCCGCAACTGCCCGAGCGCAGGCATTGCTCGGTGGCCCACAGTGCGTCGCGCTGTTCGGCGGCTTCCACCACTTGGATATGCCGCAGGTCCACGCCGGCGGCCTGCCAGGCGGGCGCATAGGGCAGATGCGGCGGTGCCACCAGCACCACCCGTTCCCCGGCCTGGGTCAACCGCGCCAACGACGGCCACAACAGGCGCAACTCGCCCACGCCGTCGGCGGGCAGCAGGATTTCACTCAGGGCCGATTCTGGCCAACCGCCGGTGGGCAGTACCTCATCCAGCAACGCATGCCCGGTGGATTGCCGGCTGGGTGGCAGCGGCGCAGGCTGCCCGCGCCAGATGCGGCGTTCGTGCAGCAGGCTGTCGATGGCAACGACCGCGCCCATCAGCCGCGCCGTACCAGGCCGCAGAACACGCCTTCGATGGCGAACTCCTGGTCGGCCTGCACCTCGATCGGGGCATAGGCCGGATTGCGCGGCAGCAGGCGCAGCCGCCCGGCGGCCAACGACAGGCGCTTGATGGTCAGTTCGCCATCCAGCCGTGCCACCACGGTCTGGCCCTCGCGCGCATCACTGCGACGGCGTACTCCCACCAGGTCGCCATCGAGGATGCCGTCCTCGATCATCGAATCGCCCTGCACACGCAACAGGTAATCCGGAGCGACCGCAAACAGCCGCTCATCCAGTGCCAGGATGTCCTGCAGGTCGGCATCGGCCCCGATCGGGCTACCGGCCGCGACCCGGCCCAGGATCGGCACCTGCAGCAGTTCGGCCGTCGCCGCCAGGCCAACGGGGCGGATACCACGTGCTTGCCCGGGCGCCACTTCGATCAACCCCGCCTCGCTCAGCGCCAGCACGTGCTTGCGGGCCGCCCCGCGCGACGCCAGCCCACAGGCAGCAGCGATCTCAGCCAGCGACGGCGGCTGGCCGTGGCCGGCAACCCGGTCACGGATGAAGGAAAGGATGGTGGCACGGCGTGGGCTGAGCTCTTTCATGGAGTACATTTGTACTCCATCTACACAAAGCCCGCCAGACATTAAGCACCTGTATTCAGCCGACACCACGAACACGGACACACTGATATCGTGCGCGCGCTATGACGCGCGCCGGCAACCGCCTCCCCATCCCTTCCCTGCCCCACGAGCTGCGCAGCGTGCCGCTGCGGACGATCGCCCCGACGGCCATGCTGGCCTTGCTGTTCTTCATGTCCTGGTTGCTTCTGGAGGGACGCTTTGGGGCGGCTGCGCTCACTGCCGCCCTCACCGTCCTGGCGCTGTTGGCCACGTTGTTGATCCACCGCCAACGGCCCAGTCTGGAAGCCGGCGGCACCTTGCTGTGCCTGGCCAATATAGGCGGGTGCCTGTTGGCGGCTTGGCTGTTCGGGCGGGAAGCGCTGCCATGGACGTACCTGGCACTGATGTCCAATTTCTTCATCGTGCGCAATGCCATTGCAACCCCACTCAACCTGCTGCTGGCGGCGGGCCTGCTACTGACCCCATCGTAGTTGCTGGACCCTGCGCAACTACAGGCGCTGGTGGTGATCAGCCTGATATTCGGTTTCGGCTACCACTTCTCGCGCCGCCTGCAGGGTGACCGGGCCCGCCTGGAACAGCTGGCGTCACTGGATGCACTGACCGGCCTGCCCAATCGGCGCGCGCTGGAGAAAGCCTTGCTGCAACAGACCACCGGCCTGCGCGAGACCCGCTTCCGGCAGGCGTTGGTGGTACTGGATATCGACCACTTCAAGGACGTCAACGACCGCTACGGGCATTCGGCCGGTGACACCGCGTTGTCGGACCTGGCCGCCATCCTGCGTTTCGAGCTGCGCGAGAACGACCAGGTCTTCCGCTTTGGTGGCGAAGAGTTTGTGGTGCTGGCCGAGGTTGCCAACCGCGAGGCCCTGGCTTGCTTTACCGAGCGCCTGCGCAAGGCCGTATACCAGGCACTGCGTGGCCCGGGTGGCCGCATCACCATTTCCCTGGGCGGTGCCATGTATGCCGGCGAGCAGCGCTGGCAGGACTGGTTTGCACGTGCGGATGCGGCCTTGTACGAGGCCAAGAGCAAGGGGCGTAACAGCGTCGGCGTGGCGGAATAGCGGCGGCTAGCGGCGGCTGTTGCTATTGCTATTGCTATTGCTGCTGCTATTGCTGTTGCCTTTGCTGTGGCTGTGGCCTTTGCCTTTGCTGTGGCTGTGGCCCTTGCCTTTGCTGTGGCTGTGGCCCTTGCCGTTGCCCTCCCTTCTCCCGCCTGCGGGAGAAGGTGGTGCGAAGCACCGGATGAGGGGCGCCATTGAACTTGGCTTCAATCTTCTGGCTGCTCTCCGCCACCCGACAACAGGCCTACCTCTTCCCCCTCCCCAAGCCTTCGCCGCAAGGGAGGAAGCCGATGCGAAGCAGACGCACACAAACAGAAAGGGCCGCTTGCGCGGCCCCTTCCTTAACTACACCTCACCGCAATCACGAACGCAGCGGGATCACGCGGATCTCGACGCGACGGTTCTGCGCACGGCCGGCATCGGTGCTGTTGTCAGCAATCGGATAGGCCTTGCCTGCGCCCAGCGTCTCAATGCGCTCACGCTGCACGCCCTGCGCGCTCAGGTAAGCGGCCACGGCGTCGGCGCGCTCCTTGGAGATGCGGTTGTTGACGGCATCGGTACCGATGCTGTCGGTATGGCCGACCACTTCGATCATGGTCTGGTTGTATTCGCTCAGGGTGCTGGCAACGCCATTGAGCGCACCATAGAACTGCGGCTTCAACGTGGTCTTGTTGAAATCGAAGGTGATGCCGTCGGGCAGGTTCAAGGTGATGTTGTCACCCTCACGCTGCACGTCGATACCGGTATTGGCGGTACGCTCGCGCAGCGCACGCTCCTGACGGTCCTGGTAGTTGCCAACCGCTGCACCGCCCAACGCACCGATACCGGCGCCCACCATTGCGCGCTGACGACGCTCGGTGGCATCGCCGCCGCTGAGCAGGCCCGCCGCCACACCAATGGCGGTGCCGATCAGCGCACCCTTGCCGGTCTTGTTCTGCTGCTGGGTCTGGTTGCCGTACTGGTCCTGCTGCACATACGAGCCGCCAGTGGCGCAGGCCGAGAGAACGGCCGCTGCCACCAAGCCAAGGGAAAGATTGCGCACAACGGTGAGAGTGGTCATTTGAGTCTCCTTGATAGGCCGGGCTGGCCTGCGTGGATTTGCCGGGCAAGGATAAACATCGAAGTGCGATGTGAGCATGATGGCCGCCCCCATTCAGGGGGCTTTGTTCATCTAGCTGTCCCCGCCGTTAAGCGGGCTCAGCGACAGCGCTGATAGGCCGCCATGGCGGCATCCCGGCCCTGCCCCAGGTCCACCAAGGGCTGGCGCGGATAACCAGGTGCATGGGCGGCCAGCAACTCGGGCCACTGCCAGGGGGCGAAACGTGCCTTCAGCGGCAAGCGCGCAAGCTCGGGCACCCAGCGGCTGATGTAGCGGGCCTGGGGATCAAACTTCTGCGATTGGGTCACCGGGTTGAATATGCGGAAATACGGCGCGGCGTCGGCACCCGTACCCGCAATCCATTGCCAGCCCATGCTGTTGTTGGCCAGATCCGCGTCGACAAGGGTGTCCCAGAACCAACGCGCGCCCTGCAGCCAATGCATCCGCAAGTGCTTGCACAGATAGCTGCCCACCAACATCCGCACGCGGTTGTGCATGTAGCCGGTCGCCCAAAGTTCGCGCATGCCGGCATCAATGATCGGGATGCCTGTACGACCTTGCTGCCAGGCCTCCAGCTGCGCCGGCTGCGGCGGTGCCCAGGCAAACCGGTCGAAACGTGGGTTGAGGTTGTGCTCGCTGCTCTGCGGGAAGTGATGCAGCAGGTGGCAGGAGAACTCGCGCCACCCCAGCTGGCGCAGATAGCCATCGATGTCCGCGTCGCGGCCTGCGCTGCGCAGGCCTTCCAAGGCATGGGCAATCCGCCAGGGTGCGATCTCACCGAAATGCAGGTGGGGCGACAGCAAGGAAGTCCCGGTCCGGTCCGGCAGGTCGCGTTGCTCGCGGTAACCATTGAGCGCGCCATCGCAGAAAACCTCCAGCGCTTCCAGTGCACCGGCCTCGCCCGGCTGCCAGTGCTGCCAGAACCCACCGTCCCATTCCAGCTTCGGCGCCAGTTCCAATGCCTCCAAGGCCAAGCCCCGGACCTGCGGTGGGAGCAGCTGCCGTGGTGCCGGGGACAGCGCAGGCAACCGCCAGTGGCTCAGCGCATTGCGCCAGAACGGGGTGAACACCTTGTACGGCCCACCCTGCTGGGTGCTCAGCTCCCAAGGTTCGAACAACAGATAGCCGTTATGGCTCTCGGCCAACAGCCCCTGCTCGCGCAGCCCCCGCTTGATCGCGGCGTCGCGCGGCTGGGTGGCCGGTTCGTATTTGCGGTTCCAATACACCGCCTCGGCGCCGGTCTCGGCGATCAGCGCCTGCAGCTGGGCCATGCTGTCGCCGGCCCGCAGCACCAGCGACGAGCCAATGGCACGCAGGTCCGCGTCCAACTGCTGCAAGGACCGGTGCAGCCAGGCATTGGATGCCGCACCCGGCGCCCAGGCCCCCTCTTCCGCCGGTGCATGGATGTAGACCGGCACCACATCGTGGCCGGCCTCGATGGCCGCCTGCAGCGCCGGGTTGTCGCGCAGCCTCAGATCACGCCGGAACCAGAAAATGGCGGTGGACATGCGCAGCTCCGCTTATTCGAACGAACCCACCGAATCGTGGCTGAGGTTGTCAAAGCGGGTGTATTCGCCGAAGAACTTCAATTTGCACGAACCGGTGGGGCCACCACGGTGTTTGCCGATGATAATCTCGGCCAGGCCCTTGTCCGGCGAATTTTCCTTGTTGTAGTAATCGTCGCGGTAAATGAAGACGATCATGTCCGCATCCTGCTCGATAGCGCCGGATTCGCGAAGGTCGGCCATCACCGGACGCTTGTCGGTACGCGTTTCCAACGAGCGGTTGAGCTGGGACAGCGCGATCACCGGCACGTTGAGCTCCTTGGCCAGGCCCTTGAGCGAACGCGAGATCTCCGAAATTTCGGTGGCACGGTTCTCGCTGTTGCCCGGTACGCTCATCAGCTGCAGGTAGTCGATGACGATCAAGCCCAGGTCGTGCTCGCGCTTGAGCCGGCGGCACTTGGAACGCAGGATTTCCGGCGACACGCCCGGCGTGTCGTCGATGAAGATCTTGGTTTCCTTCAGCATGCGGATGGCGCCGGTGACGCGGCTCCAGTCCTCGTCTTCCAACTGACCGGTACGCAGGCGCTGGGCATTGATGCGGCCGTTGGAGGAAATCAAGCGCATCGCCAGCTGCGATGCGGACATTTCCATCGAGAACACCGCCACGCCCTTCTTCGACTTGATCGCCGCATATTCGGCGATATTCAAGGCGAAGGTGGTCTTGCCCATGGCCGGACGCGCGGCCAGGATGATCAGGTCGGTCGGCTGCAGGCCGGCCGTCATCGCATCGAAATCGTTGTAGCCGGTCGGCAGGCCGGTGATGTTGCCGCCATTCTCGAAGCGGTTGCGCAGTTCTTCGAAGGCGTCCTTCAAGGCGCCGGGCATGGCCACGAAGTCGGTACGCCCGCGCGCGCCCTGCTCGGCAATGGCGAACACGGATTTTTCCGCCGTCTGCAGCAACTCGGAGCTGTCACGGCCTTCCGGCTGGAAACCGTCGTTGACGATATCCGTACCCACCTGGATCAACTGCCGCAGCACCGCCTTGTCGCGCACGATCTCGGCATAGGCACCGATATTGGCCGCCGACGGCGTGGTGCTGGCCAGCTCGATCAGATAGGCGCCATCGCCCACCTGGTCCAGCTTGCCCTGCGATTCAAACCACTCGCCCAGGGTCACCGCATCGAACGGCCGGTCGCGCTCGGACAGCTCACGGATGGCGCGGTAGATCAGCTGGTGGTCGCGGCGATAGAAATCCTTTTCGGTCAGCGCTTCGTTGACCCGGTCATAGGCCTCCGGCGCCAGCATCAAACCGCCAAGCACCGCCTGTTCGGCTTCCACCGAATGCGGGGGGACGCGCAAGGCATCAATGCGTTGCTCGCTGCGATCGGAACGATCGTTGCGGTCGCGGTCAGAACGGAAACCAGTACGGGCAGACATGAAAAGCGAGATTCCTGCAATAAGGCCGTGCAGCCATGGTAGGTGGGCATTGCCCCCCCGGATACGGACAAGTCTGTGGACAACCTGTTCAAAACCAAGCCCGCCGGGGCGGGTCGTTGCAGGCCATACACAAACACCCGGCTCCGTTGCGGTAGCCGGGTGTCGATTATCGCAAAGCTGGCGGCGCCCTGCCGTCCAGCGTGGCTCAGCCCTTGTGGTGTGCTGCCACCCAGTTCAGGAACTGGTCGACGAAACCCTGCAGGAATTTCGCGGTGCCCTCGTTGGTGATGGTGCCATCGGCTTCGATCAAGCCTTCCTTGACCTGCACGAAAGCCTCCGGTTGCGCCATCACCGCCAGGTTCACGAACACCAGTACGTTGCGCAGGTGCTGCTGCGCCAAGGCACTGCCGATGGCGCCGATGGACGCCCCCACCACCGCTGCCGGCTTGCCATCGAAGGCATTGTCACCGTAAGGACGCGAAGCGGTATCGATGGCGTTCTTCAGCACCCCGGGAATGGAACGGTTGTACTCCGGGGTGACAAACAACACCGCATCGGCCGCCCGCACCTGGTTTTTCATGCGCGTGCCCTGGGCCGGGAACTGCGTGTCGTGGTCCTGGTTGTACAACGGGATATCACCGATCTGGATGTACTCAAACACCGCGCGATCACCAGCGAGTTTTTCCAGCGCCTTGGCAAGCTGCCTGTTGATCGATTCCTTGCGCAGGCTGCCAACGAAAACCGCGATCTTGTACTGGCTCATGAGGACCTCGCTCCTTGGGATGGGCACAGGCTAGACAGCGGTGGCGTTGCTGGGGGTGAAGAACAGGTTGGGCCTGGCCTGCCCGGGGGCGCTGGGCGACTTCAGCGTCGCGGCTTATGCCGCTGGGACCCTCCCTCTCGTCGGGCGAAAGGGAGGGCCGAGGGCGGCCAGGCGTGTCACGTTCCTGCAGCCGGTCTGGCCTTGCGGCTTGCGCCGCTCCTGCGGTCAGGCCAGTTGATCAGCTGCGGCCACCACATCGGCGTCACCCGGCAATACCAGCAAGGCGGCACCGGCCAGTGGGGTGTAGGTATCGGCGCCGGTCACGCGCCGCAACGGCACATCCCCCAGCCCGGCTTCAGCCAGCGCAGTGACAACGCCCTCGCCTACACCTGCGCTGTGCCGTCCCTCATCCAGCACGATCACCCGCTTGGCACCACGCGCCTGGTCGGCGATGTAGGCCTCGTTCAACGGCACCAGCCAACGCAGGTCAACCACCTTGATCTTCCAACCACGCGCCTGTTCGATGCTGCGCGCAGCGCGCAGCGCCATAGGCACGCCGTTGCCATAGGTGATGATCACCAGATCGCGGTGGCCATCGCCATAGACCCGGCCTTCGCCCAAGGGCACAACCTGGTCGGGCGCCGGATAGGGGAACAACCACTGGCCATCGCCCGGCTCGTAAAGGTCCTTGGTCATGTACAACGCGATCGGCTCCAGGAAGACGCTCACCCGCCCGTCCACCTTGGCCAGTGCCGCCAGCGTGCGCAGCATCCCCGCCGCGTCATCACCGCGCGTCGGGCAGCCCACCACCAGGCCCGGGATGTCGCGGATGGCGGTGATCGAGTTGTCGTTGTGGAAGTGCCCGCCAAAGCCCTTCTGGTAGCCCAGCCCGGCAATGCGGATGACCATCGGATTGCGGTATTGGTCATTGGAGAAGAACTGCAGCGAACAGGCTTCACCGCGCACCTGGTCGGCGGCGTTGTGCAGGTAGGCCAGGTACTGGATCTCCGGCACCGGCAGCATGCCCATGTTGGCGAAGCCCTGGGCCATGCCCAGGATCATCGTTTCATCCAGCAGCGTGTTGAATACCCGGCGCGGCCCAAATGCCTTCTGCAGGCCCTTGGTCACCGTGTAGACGCCACCCTTCTGCGCCACGTCCTCGCCGAACAGCAGCGTCTCCGGGTACTTGGCAAACAGGTCGTGCAGGGCCTGGTTGATCTGCACGGCCAGGTGCTTGGGCGGCTGGTTCTCCGGCAAGCCGGCTTCGCTGCCAAATGCCTTGATACGCCGCTCGCTGTAATCGGAGCGGCTGGCTTCGGCCTGCACCTGGCCCGGATTATACGGCGCAAGCGGCGCCACCACATCGGCCAATGCGGTCAAGCGGGGACGCTGGTCCGCATCCTCGGCCGCGGCAAAGCAGCGCGCGCGGGTCTGCTCGTACAAGGCCAGGACCTCTGCCTTGTCCATTACCCCGGATTCGATCGCGATCTGCGCCGAGCGCAGCAGCGGATCGCCGGCCTCCACCGCGCACAGTTCCTCCAGTGCACGCCATTCGATCTCGAAATCGGTACCGGCATGCCCCATCAAACGCGTGGTGCGCAGGTGCAGGAAGGTCGGCCGGCGGGTCCGACGGCAATGTTCGACCGCGCGCTGCACATCTGCATAACCGTTCGCCAGGTCCAGGCCATCGGCCTGGAAATAATCCAGGCCCGGGCGGTGACGGAAACTTTCGCCGATCCAGCCTTCGGGCGTCTTCACCGAGATACCGATGCCGTTGTCCTCACAGACGAACAGCACCGGCGCCGGCAGCTTCTGGAAGCTGCTCCAGGCGGCGGCATTGAAGGCTGTCTGGGCAGTGGCATGGTTGGCCGACGCATCGCCGAACGAACAGATGGCGATGCTGTCATCCGGAATCGGCAGCGCATGACCCAGCCGCTTGCCTGCCTCGATCGCCATGGCCGTGCCCAATGCCTTGGGCAGGTGCGAGGCGATGGTCGACGTCTGCGGCAATACCCACAGCGGTTTGCTACCCCATACTTTGTGGCGGCCACCGCTGGCCGGGTCGTCCTTGCTGGCCGCGAAGGACAAGGCCGAGTCCATCACCGGATCCATGCCCGGCAGCTTGCGGAAACGCTCGGCCATGAAGCCGCCGGACCGGTAGTGCAGGAACGCAGGGTCGGTATGCCGCGCCGCGCGCGCCACCATCGCATTACCTTCGTGGCCGGACGAGCCGATCGTGTAGAAGACCTTGTTCTGTACGCGCAACACGCGGGCCATCAGGTCCAGGTGGCGGCTGATCAGCTGCGACTCGAACAGCTCGCGGAAGCCCTGCACATCCAGGGCGCTGCCCGGCAGTACCGGCGCCCCCTCCTGTGCCGCGGCCGCCGGGCCAGGCGCTAGGGCGCTGACGAATTCAGTGAAATTGGTGTCGCAGATCTCGGCGCGGTTCAGGCCCTTCATCCGGGCCGGAATGGGATTCGGTACACGGGCAAACATGCAGACTGGCTCCACAACGGCAACGGGTTAGGGAAAAACGCGCATCTGACCGACGCGCTGAAACGGGCCTGTACCTGTGCATCAGGCAAGGGCATCGCGACGAAGGCGGGCTGGTCGCGCACTGCCTGCAACCAGCGTTCGACTGCCGGATACAGGGACAGGCGTATGCCGCCATCGCCCGCCACCGCGGTGTAGGCGAACAAGGCGATATCGGCGATGCCGTAGTCGCTGCCGGTAAACCATGCCTGCGCTTGCAGGTGACGCTCCATCACCGCCAGGGCGTCATCGGCACGCTCGCGCAGGCGCGGCAGTTCCGCACGCCGCGGCGAGTCCATCGGGGTCCAGCCGCTGATGAAGCGCGCCACCGCCACATACGGCTCATGGCTGTATTGTTCGAAGAACATCCAGGACAGTGCCTGTGCACGCTGCCAGCCGTCGGCCGGCAGGAACGGCGTGCCTTCGGCCAACCAATAAAGAATCGCATTGGACTCGGTGAGCACCCGGCCGTCGTTGCGCTGCAGGACCGGCACCTTGCCGTTTGGATTGAGCGCCAGAAAGGCGGCGGTACGGGTCTGGCCGTCGGCGCTGTCCACTTCGTGCCACTCGTAGCGCGCGCCCAACTGCTGCAGCAACAGCTTCACCTTGTGGCAGTTGCCCGACGTGGACATGCCATACACCTTCAACCCAGCATCCGTACGACTCACAGGACCCGATCTCCCCGCTGCCCATCGGCAGTCGACCCTGCCTATCTGACCGGATCGCTGGCAGGTTGGTAAAGCTGCGACCGCAGCAAATCATCCGCTCAGCGTTGCGCCAACCACGCCTGCCGCGACTGCCCCCACACATCCACCTCGACATTGGCCGGCGCCGGCAAGCGGGCCTGCCGCAGGATGCGCGAACCGAGCTTGCGCGCCACCGCCGTCGAGTTGGTATTGACCGGCGCAATGGTATGGATCACCTCGTCCCAGCCCAGTTGGTCAAACGCCCAGTCGATGCTGGCGCGTGCCGCTTCGGGGGCATAACCCCGCCCCCAGAATTCGGGCGCAATGCTCCAGCCCACTTCGGTGCCCGGCCAACCATGCGGCTGCCAAGGCCCTACCCGGCCAACCCAGCGGCCACTGCCTTTCTCGATCACCGAAAACATCGAGTAGCCGAGCAGCTGCCAGCTACCCACAAGCGCAGCCAGGCTGCGCCAGGCAACCGATGGCTCCTGCACGCCACCCAGGTGTTCCATTGCCACCGGGTCCGCACAGAAGGCCGCAAATGCGGAGAAGTCTTCGGCGGCGGGTGGCCGTAGCAGCAGGCGTTCGGTTTCCAGTTGCACATCAAAGATGCTCATGGCAGCTCCGTGATGGGGGTAATCAAAGGAATGTCAGCTTACGGCGGCAGGATGGCTGGATGAAGCGCGGGACATCGCCACCCATCAACCGGCCCGGGCAAGCGCAGCCCGCCGGCCAACAACCCCAGCCGCGCTGCGCTTGCCCGGGTTGCAACTGGCGACATGCACCGCAAACAAAAAGGGCCAGCTTCCGCTGGCCCTTGTATCCACGAACCGGCACGAACCGGACTGGCTTACTGGCGGTTGGCAGTCGGCGCCATCGCCGCGGTCTGGGTGACCAGCTGACCGTCGATCACCGGCAGACGGTCGCTGGCCGGCTTGTCGTCCATGCGAACGGTCTTCTCGACGCCTTCGTAACGGTAGGTCACGTCGTAACCAACGGTTTCGTTTGCATTGCCCAGCGACACGCGCTCGCCCGGGCGGCTATCCATGCGCATGCTGCCGGTGCTGCCGTCGGCCTTGCGGTAGGTCACGTTGTAACCGGTGATGCGGCTGGACTCGGCGGTGCGCTGCTCGGTGTGGCACTGGCGCTCGGTGCGGTTGACCACGCGGCCACCGACATGGCGCTTGTCGACCTGGTTACCGATCACGCCGCCAGCAACCGCGCCGGCAGCCGTGGCGGCCTTGCGGCCGTTGCCGCCGCCGACCTGGTTGCCCAGCAGGCCGCCAATCACCGCACCGGCGACGGTGCCACCGACGTTGCCGTCGCGCTCAGGCAGGCGCTCCTGCACCACCACGTCCTCGCAGACTTCATGCGGGGTGCTGGTGGTCGAAGTTTCACGGATCGGCTCGCTGCCGGTCACGGTGCCGTAGACGCGTTCCTTCTGGGTCACCGGGCTGACCTTCAGCACATCAGCGTACTGCAGCTGCGCCTCGCCAGCGGCATCCACCTTGTCGGTAAGGCCAGCGTCGTCAGCCTGCAGGCTGCTGTCCAGGACCGGACGCGGCGCCTCGGCGGCCGGCAGCGTGGTGGCATTGTTGCGGCCCTGCATGAAGGCGGCGGTGGCAATACCACCCACCAACAATGCGCCGGCGGCAACCAGAACGGTGGTAGTAGTGCTTTTCATGACTGGCTCCTGCGGCATGGCCCGCGTTATCTCGTGGGGCGATTCCAGCATGAACAAGCTGAACAGAGGCCCCCTTTTCTGCCACGGCCCTATCGAAAACGATCCGTCCGTCGCAATATCCGCCCTGTTCTCCTCCCCTCACCCAGGATTTGCCATGAGCCTGATGTCCACCCCCGTTATGGAATGGGCGCGCAAACTGCGTTATCCCACCTTGTTCAAGCTGACCGCGGGGCTGTTCCTGATCACCTTGGTCCTGCCTGATCCGATCCCGTTCGTGGACGAAATCCTGTTCGGCATGGGCACCTTGCTGCTGGCTAACTGGAAGCGCCGCAACGACCCCGCCAACACGCCACCGGCGCTGCCCCGCAAGCGCTGACCGTGCAATTGCTTGACAGCCATTGCCATCTGGATGCCAGCGAATTCGATCCTGATCGCAGCGAAGTAATCGCCCGCGCGCAGGCTGCCGGTGTCATCTCCCAGGTGGTGCCGGCGGTTACCGCCGCCAGTTGGCCGAAGCTGCGCCAGGTCTGCGCGATGGCCCCTGGACTGCATGCCGCCTATGGCCTGCACCCGATGTTCCTGGACGAGCACCGGCCGGAACACCTGCAGCAGCTGCGCGATTGGGTGGAACGCGAGTCGCCTTGTGCGATAGGCGAATGCGGGCTGGACTTCTTCGTCGAATCATTGAACCCGGAAACCCAGCGCTCCTATTTCCAGGGCCAACTGCAACTCGCCCGCGAGTTCGACCTGCCACTGATCGTGCATGCGCGCCGCGCGGTGGACGAGGTGATCCTGCGGATCCGCCGCGTTGGCGGCCTGCGTGGCGTGGTGCACAGCTTTTCCGGCAGCCCGGAGCAGGCCCGCCAGCTGTGGGAACTGGGATTCCTGATCGGGCTGGGCGGGCCGTTGACCTACCCACGCGCCAACCGGCTGCGCGGACTGGTCGCACAGATGCCACTGGAACATCTACTGCTGGAGACCGACGCGCCGGACCAGCCCGATGCCGGCATCCGCGGGCAGCGCAATGAGCCCGCACGGCTGCTGGACATCCTGCAGACCGTAGCCGAACTGCGCCAACAGCCGGCCCGGGAGATCGCCGCACAAACCACCGCCAACGCGCAACGCCTGTTCAATCGATAGCGCGTGCGAGCTGCCTGGCGGGTATCTCGCCAGCAGCACCGCTGGATGACATGGGTGGATTGTCCCGCTGGGGCGTCGCTGCCGGGCAGTGCCCGACATGGCGACTTACGCCGCTGCTGCCCGCTTTTTCAGCAGCATCTCCAACGCCTTGCCTACCGCCGCGAACGCGAAGGCGCCGGTGATGTGGGTTGCCGCCCCCAGGCCGCCGCCGCAATCCAGCTTCAAGGCCTCGTCCGGTCCCAGGTTGGGGCGAATGCCACAAACGCTGCCGTCGGCCTGCGGGTACTTCACGTTCTCCAGCGAATAGACCGCAGGCACGCCAAAGTAGCGCTGCGGGTTCTTCGGGAAATTGAACTCACCGCGCAGCTTCTTGCGGATCAAGGCCATCATCGCGTCGTGCTCGGTACGCGACACGTCGCGAACCCGCACCAGGGTGGGATCGGTGCGCCCACCGGCGGCCCCCACGGTGATCAGCGGCAGCTTGCGACGCCGGCACCAGGCAATGGTCTCCACCTTGACCCGGAAGCTGTCGCAGGCATCGATCACCAGATCGAAGCCACGGTCCAGCAGCTGCTCCATGTTCGAGCCGGTAAGGAAGGCCTCGACCGCCTCGACGTCGACATCCGGGTTGATCGCCTTGCAGCGCTCGGCCATCGCCACCGCCTTGTTGCGGCCATACTGGCCGGCAAGAGCGGGCAACTGGCGATTGGTGTTGGACACACAGATGTCGTCGGCATCGATCAGGGTCAACTGACCCACGGCAGAGCGCACCAGGGCCTCCACCACCCACGAGCCGACACCGCCCATGCCAACCACGGCCACCTTGCAGGCCGTCAGATGCTCGATGGCACCAGCCCCGTACAGCCGGTCGATGCCGGCGAAGCGCTCACGCAATTCCTGTTTCATCGGCGTATTTTACGGCCGGACCCCACTGCCGGCGAGCACCCGCAGCGTCCGGCCCGGGGCCATGACGCCGCGCGTGCATCCACCCCGGCATAATGGACCGACCTCAACCTTTGCCATGTAGCCTGGAGCCAACGCAATGTCTGATCCCGCACCCACTGCCCGCGCCCCTTCCAAGGCCTCCCGCTACCTGTTCGTGTTGATCGCCGGCCTGGTGCTCGGCGCGATCGGCACGGTGATGGCGATGCGCGCCATCCAGGCGCGCCAGGACCACTTTCCCGACAGCCTGATGACGGTGATGGCCAAGCAGACCCAATTGCTGGGCGACAGCCAGAAGCAGAACCGCTGCACCATCAGCGACACCGCGCCGCGCCTGCAGACCCTGCGCGCCCTGGCCAACGACCTGGAAACCGCCTTCCCCGGGCTGCGTGACGACGAGCGCTTCCAGCAGCATGCCAGTCGTTTCCGCGCAACCTTGAACGACGCATTGGCCAAGCCACCGGCGGATTGCGCCAGCCTGGCGGCCATCTCGCAGAAGGTAGGCAGCGACTGCAAGGCCTGCCACCAGGATTTCCGCTAATCGACATCGGCTTCACACCTGATTGGCCCTCCATTCACGTGTGAAACGACACGATCTCCCACGCCGGGCATAGCCATGCCCCTTATCCCGATCTGGCAAGGAGACACACCATGAAGATTCAACTGATCGCTGCAGGCGCCATTGCCAGCCTCGCCCTCGCCGGTTGCGCCACCACCTCGCCGGGTTACGGCGGCGGCTACAACAACGGTGGCTACAACAACGGCGGCAGCTATGGCGGCGGTAGCAACAACTACAACCAGAATCGCTGCACCGACTGCGGCATCGTCACCCGCATCGACACCGTCGCCTCCGGCCGCACCGCACCTGCCGCCACTGGCGCGATCCTCGGCGGCATCGTTGGCGCCGTGGCCGGCCACGAAATCTCCGACAAGACCGGTGGCAGCAAGGGCAACCAGAACATCGCTGCCGTTGCAGGTGCTGCAGCCGGTGCGCTGGCCGGCAACAAGGTCCAGCAGAACGTAACCGGCAACTCGTATGACATCCAGGTGCGCATGGATGACGGCCGCGTGGTCGTGGTCAACCAGAAGGACCTGGGCGGCATCCGCGAGAACACCTATGTGCGCGTGGTCAATGGCCGCGTGGTGCTGCGCTGACCCGTAACGCCGCAGGCGAAAACAGAAAGGCCCGCTTGCGCGGGCCTTTCTTTTACCTTGCAGCAGCGGCTTAGACCGGCTGCACTGCATCGGCCTGCAGGCCCTTCTGGCCCTGCACGACGGTGAAGGTGACCTTCTGGCCTTCCTTCAGGCTCTTGAAGCCCTGGGTCTGGATGGCGCGGAAGTGCACGAACACGTCCTCACCATTTTCACGGCTGATAAAGCCAAAGCCCTTGGCGTCGTTGAACCACTTGACGGTACCGGTTTCGCGATCGGACATCTCGACTAACTCCCTGTTGCTCTCTCTCGTTTGATGGAACGCCCCGCAAGGCGGCTGGTTGCAAGGAGGAAGCGAGGTGTAACGATGCAGCAAATCGTGCGATCTACTCATCAGGCCACGATTCACGGTGACCTTGCCAAGCTCAGCGGCTGCAACTTAACCCGGGCAAAACCAAATTGCAATACTGCAACGCACGGTAAAGTCAACCCCTATTGGACCCCCCTCAGAGTCAACATGGACTATTCATTCATCTTGTATGTGCTTGGTGCGCTACTTGTCCTGGTAGGCATCGCCGGCATCATCCTGCCCGCCCTGCCAGGTGTCCCGCTGGTGTTCGTGGGCTTGCTGCTTGCCGCCTGGGGCGATGGCTTCGAGCGGGTGGGCTGGATCCCACTGGTGGTACTGGGGGTTCTGACCATCATCTCGGTGATAGTGGACGTGATCGCGACCGTAGCCGGGGCACAGAAGGTGGGGGCCAGCAAGCTGGCGCTGATCGGCTCGGCGGTGGGCACCATTGCCGGGCTGTTCTTCATGCCGATCGGGCTGTTCGTCGGCCCGTTTGCCGGCGCCCTGCTGGGTGAATACCTGCACGGACGACATCTGGGCCAGGCCACCAAGGTCGGCCTTGGCACCTGGCTTGGCATCGTCCTTGGGGTCGCCCTGAAGCTGGGCCTGGCAATGGCGATGCTGGGCGTCTTCGTTGCTGCCTGGTTCTTCTAGCCGATGTCCATGACTCCCTCTAGACAGGGCAATCACCGACAATCAACGCCAACGCCACTGTTGCCCCTCCCTGCCAGGCACCCGTGCCCCGGGGCGCGGCCGCCCGGCCACCCTCGCAGCGACCGGATATCAATCATGCTCAGCCGTACCCTCTCCCACGCCGTGCTCCTTGCCCTGAGTGGCACCAGCGGCCTTGCCCTTGCGCAGGAATCCATTGCCGACCCGGCTTCGCCGCAGGCCTGTTTCGCGCTGGACTCCGATGCCGCACGGCTGGCCTGCTACGACAAGGCACTGGGCCACAACCCGGTCAACACCCAGGCCGCCGATGCCGCCGCCACCGCTGCGCAGCAGGCGCGCAAGGAAGCCAAGGCCAGCGCCAAGGCGCTGGACCAGGAAGACCCGCGTCGCAACGAACTGTTTGCCCATGACGAACTGGCGGCCCTGGAGGCCAACGCCGGTCGCGGCTCGCTGCTCGACAGCCGCTGGGAACTGGCCAAGGACTCCAAGCTGGGCCGGTTCCAGCTGCGGGCCTACAAGCCGGTTTACCTGCTGCCCGCCTTCTGGAGCAGCAAGCCGAACGAAATGCCGCACTCGCCCAATCCCAACAATACGGTCACCCAGTCCGAAGAGCTGGACAGCACCGAGCTGAAATTCCAGCTCAGCTTCAAGACCAAGGTGGCCGAGAACCTGTTCGGCGACAACGGCGACATCTGGGTCGGCTACACCCAGAGCTCGCGCTGGCAGGCTTACAACAGCGAGCTGTCGCGGCCGTTCCGCGAAACCAATTACGAGCCGGAGGTGATGCTGACCTTCCGCAACGGCTATTCCCTGTTCGGCTGGAACGGGCGCATGACCGGCATCAGCCTCAACCACCAGTCCAACGGCCGCAGCGATCCGCTGTCGCGCAGCTGGAACCGGGTGGTGGCCAACATCGGCCTGGACCGCGAGAACTGGGCCATCATGCTGCGCCCCTGGTACCGCATCCCCGAAGGCCGCAAGGATGACAACAACCCCGACATCCAGGACTACATGGGCCGCGGCGACGCCACCCTGGTCTATAACCGCAACGGCCATGAAGTGGCCTTGACCGGTCGCCACTCCCTGCGTAGCGGTGACCGTTCCCACGGCTCGCTGCAGCTGGACTACGGCTTCCCGATCAACAACCTGCTGCGCGGCCACGTGCAGGTTTTTGATGGCTACGGCGAAAGCATGATCGATTACAACCACCGCGCTACCTACATCGGCGTGGGCGTATCCCTGCTGGAATGGTTCTAAGGCAATGAAGGCAACAATCTGGCACAACAACCGCTGCTCCAACTCACGCGGCGCCCTCGCGCTGCTGCAGGACGCCGGTGTCGACGTGGAAGTGATCAACTATCTGGACGCCCCACCGTCGGCCACCGAACTGCGCCAGCTGCTGGAAGAGATGGGCCTGCCCGCCCGCGACGTACTGCGCAACAAGGAAGCCGCGTATGCCGAGCTGGAGCTCGACGCGAAGCTGGACGACGATGCCGCCCTGATCGCCGCAATGGTTGCCCATCCCAGCCTGATCAACCGCCCGATCGTGCGCACAGCCAAGGGCACCGCCCTGTGCCGGCCGCCGGAAAAAGTACTGGATCTGATCGACTGAAGGGTGGCAGCGCGAGCGGTTTGTGGCCCACCGCCACAAACCGCGCCGCCAATGCCAAGGCAACGTTCACCAACCACTCGGTGCGTGCTTATCGGGTGGCCTGGTTGCCACCGGCCTCGACAATGGCGTCATACAGCTCTTCAAAACTGCGCTGCGGCTGGAACATGCGGCCATTGATGAAGAACGCCGGGGTCCCACTGACACCGCTGCGCATGCCGCTTTCGACATCACGCTGGATACGCTGCAGGTTGGCCGGGTTATCCATGGCCGCCGCCAGCCCGTCCTCGGGCAGGCCAAGCTCGCGCATCAGCTCCCGATATACCAGCTCGCCGAGCTGCTGCTGGTTACGGAACAAGGCGTCATGCGCCTCCCAGAACTTGCCGTGCGAGGCTGCGTATTCGGCAGTGATCGCGGCGGGCAGCGCCTGCGGGTGCGACTGCACCAGCGGGAAGTTGCGGAACACCACGCACAGGCTGTCGCCAAACCGCTGCTGCAGGCGCTGCACCAGCGAGAACGCTTCACCGCAGTACGGACACTGGTAGTCGGCATACTCCACCAACACCACCGGTGCCGTCAGCTCGCCCTGCACATGGTCGTCGGCCGAGACCGGGACGCTCAACATGTTCATCGCAGACACCACCTCGCCAGTCCGGGCCAAACCAGCCCTGCCCTTCCAAATTAACCGGCAACCTGCGCAGCCAGCGTGAAACATCGATGACCGTGCCGGGACAGCTTCCACCGGCACCCCATCACAGGCAGAATCGGCCCGGGTCAGACAGGAAGTCATCATGCAGCAGCACCGCTCGTTCTTTGCCTACGGCTCCGCCCTGCTTGGCTTGTTGAGCCTGTTGGCGGTTGCCTGCTTCCACTTTCCCGAACTGCTGACCAGTCGCGAATTCCGCGCGGTCTACAACGAACAGTTTGCCCGCCACATGCTGCTGGTCGGGCTGGCAGCGGCCTTCTTCATGGGCACCCTGGCGATCCTGCGCGACCGTAACAAGCGCATCGCCACATTGGGCGTGGGCAGCGCCACCCTGGCGGTGCTGCTGGGCGGGACCAACGTGCAGTTCGATGCCATCGGCCATACCCCGTATTCATTGGGGCTGGACTGGTTCGTGCTGTCACTGTTCTTTTCAGCCCTGGTGTTCGTACACCTGGAACGCTACCTGGGCAAGCGCGCGCTGTCGCCGCTGCGACCTGGCTGGCGCACCGATGTGGCGTATTTCTTCATGAGCCATGTGCTGGTGCAGTTCATCCTGATCCTGGTCACCGCCTCCACCTCGACCATCGCCGGGCTGGCCGCCTTCCCGGCGCTCAAGACCGCCATCCAGTCGCTGCCGGTATGGGCCCAGTTCCTGATCGCGGTGTTCGTGGCCGACATGGCGCAGGCCCTGCTGCACCGCGCGTATCACAACATCCCCTGGCTCTGGCGCTTCCACGCCGTGCACCACTCCAGTAGGCACATGGACTGGCTGGCCGGTTCACGTATCCACGTGGTGGAGATCGTGATGACCCGCAGCGCCGTGTTGTTGCCCTTGCTGATCCTTGGCTTCTCGACCCCGGCGGTGAATGCCTACGTGATCCTGGTCGGCCTGCAGGCGGTGCTGGCCCACGCCAACCTCGGCATCCGTTTCGGCTGGCTGGAATACCTGCTGGTGTTGCCGCGTTACCACCATTGGCACCACGCCCGGCAGAAGGAATACGTCGACGTGAACTACGCCATCCACCTGCCGCTGGTGGACATGCTGATGGGCACCTTCAAGCTGCCCCGCGACCAAAGCCAATGGCCGCAGGAATATGGCGTCATGAAGCTGGAAACAGTGCCCAACGGCATCCTCAAGCAGCACCTGATGCCGTTCCAGGGCGGCCGCAAGTACGACGACTACGTGGACTGAGCCACCTGGCCTAGCGCCAGTCGCTGATGCCCTCGCGGCGGTAGACCTCGGCGAAGGACGGCCGCGCCTTCATGCGCGCGGCATGCGCCGCCAACACCGGCCAGCTGTCAGTCGGCCGCGGCATGTTGCGGCTCCAACGCATCAGCATGGTCAGCATGAAATCCACCGCGCAGGGCTGCGCACCAAGTACATACGGGCCGTGGGCGGCCAGATGATCGGCCATCTGTTGCCATGCCGCTTCCAGCTGTTGCCGGGCCTGCTCGCGCGCAGCGTCGGCATTGTCGGCACCGGCCGGCTCCTGCGGGTAGAACCAGCCGCGATAGGCCGGCATCAAGGTGTACACGCAGAAGCACATCCAGCGGTAATAGTCACCGCGTGCGGGAGTAGCGGGTGCCGGTGCCAACGCCGCCTGCGGGTGCAGGTCGGCAAGATGCATGGCGATGGCCGCCGACTCGGTCAACACCTGCCCGTCGATCAACAGGGTCGGCACGCGACCGGCAGGGTTCAGGGCCAGGTAGTTCGCCGCCTTCTGCTCACGCTGCTCGAAGTCCAACTGGTGCAGCGCATGGGGAATACCCAGCTCGATCAACAGCCAATGCACGACCAGAGAAGCAGTACTTTGTGACCCGTAAAGCACGACAGACATGGCAGACACTCCAGTGCAGGAGCGCCATTCTAGCCAGCCCTGCCCCGCGCATCGTCGCAATGTTGCCGACAAGCCGCCCCTTCCGGGCAAACGGCGCAAGGCGGTGGTCGCAAGTGAAACCATTGCAGCGCAAGCCTTCCGGCCCACGGCGCGCAATCCTGCGCGGTCTGCCCCTTGTCAAAGCTGGCAAGGGCCACCAATCATGCGGCGGATTACTCTCAGACAGGCGTTTCCGATGAGCGATGCGTTGCACGTACACCACCAGGGCGGCGTGGCCACCCTGTCACTGAACCGTCCCGAGCTGCACAACGCCTTCGACGCCGAGCTGATCCAGACCCTGACCGCAGCGCTGGAAACCGTGGGCAGCGACCCTGCCGTACGCTCGGTGGTGCTGGCCGGCACCGGTGCATCCTTCTCCGCCGGTGCCGACCTGCAATGGATGCGCGCAATGGCTACGGCCAGCCAGGAACAGAACCGGCTGGATTCGCTGGCGCTGGCACGGCTGATGCGTACGCTCGATGAACTGCCCAAGCCAACCATCGCCCGCGTACACGGCGCCAGCTTTGGTGGCGGTGTTGGCCTGGTGGCTTGCTGCGATATCGCCATCGCTGTCGAGGGTGCACGCTTCGGCCTGACCGAAAGCCGGCTGGGGCTGCTGCCGGCGGTGATCTCGCCTTACGTCATCGCCGCCATCGGTCCGCGCCAGGCGCGGCGCTGGTTCGCCACCGGCGAACATTTCGACGCCGCAACCGCCCTGCAGATCGGCCTGGTCCATCAGGTGGTTACTGCCGATGCCCTGGATGCAGCCGTGGAGGCTCAGCTGGCCTGGCTGGCCAAGGCTGGCCCGGTAGCCGCCGCCTCGGCCAAGATCCTGGTGCGCGAGGTCTGCGCGGCACTGGGCGACCGCGATGGCCTGGACCGCGCCAATGCCGGCCTGATCGCCGCCCTGCGCGTATCCGAGGAAGGCCAGGAAGGACTGAGTGCCTTCCTGGAAAAGCGCGCGCCGCGTTGGGCGGCGAAGTAAACCCGTGACTGTCGACCCTGGAAACGCCATGAATGATTTCGTCCGCATCGTCGAAGTAGGCCCGCGTGATGGCCTGCAGAACGAGAAACAACAGGTCGCCACCGCCGACAAGATCAGCTTGATCGACCGCCTTTCGGCCACCGGCTTGCGCAGCATCGAGGCCACCAGCTTCGTCAGCCCCAAGTGGGTACCACAGCTGGCGGACGCCGCTGAAGTCTTCAGCGGCATCCAGCGTCGCCCAGGTATCAGCTACCCGGTACTGGTGCCCAATGAGCAGGGCTACGAACGCGCACGCGCCGTCGGGGTGGAGGAAGTCGCCGTCTTTACCGCAGCGTCCGAGCAGTTCAACCGTACCAACACCAATGCCGGTATCGACGAATCGCTGCAGCGCTTCGAGCCGATCCTGGCCCGGGCCAAGGCCGACGGGGTGAAGGTGCGCGGCTATGTGTCCACCGTGCTGGGCTGCCCCTACCAGGGCGAAGTACCGCTGGCCGATGTCGTGCGCGTAGCGGTGCGCCTGCACGCCATGGGCTGCTACGAGATATCGCTGGGTGACACCATCGGCGTCGGCACCCCCGGCAAGGCCCGCGCGATGCTGCAGGCGGTGGCCAGCAACCTGCCCATGACCGCGCTGGCGGTGCATTTTCACGATACCTATGGGCAGGCGCTGGCTAACATCGCCGCATGCCTGGAAGAAGGCGTGCGCGTGGTAGATTCCGCGGTGGCCGGTACGGGGGGCTGTCCTTACGCCCGCGGTGCCAGCGGCAATGTCGCCAGCGAGGATGTGGTGTATATGTTGCACGGCATGGGGATGGCCACCGGCGTGGATCTGCCGGCGTTGGCCGCAACGGGGAACTGGCTCGCCGAACGGCTGGGCCGGCAGACAGGCAGCAAGACAGCTAAGGCATTGACGGTGTCATGACCGGTTCCGGCCAGCGCATAGTTCCCGACCAGGGCGGTCATCCCACCGCCCATGTCGACGCGCTCGCCGGTTTGGACCAGGCACTGCACCACCCCCTGCCACTCCACCTGCAACCTGTGCTGCAGGCCGCCCGCGACGCCCTGCGCGAGGCAATGAGCGAACGCCAATCGGCGCAACGCCGCTACGCCGCCTTGTTCGATGCCGTGCCCGACCCGGTCAGCATCCTCAGCGCCACCGGCACGGTGCTGGACGTCAACAGTGCCGGGGTGCGTGCCTATGGCCGCACCCGCGAGGAAATCGTCGGCCAACCCATTGAACTGCTCAATCCGGACCTGCCGGCCGATCATCTCGAGCCTGTCTGGGAAACCCTCAACCGCGGCGAAACCTATGTGGTGGAAGTCACCAACATGCGCGGCGACGGCAGTCGCTTCCCGGTGGAGGTGCATTCGGCTGCATTCGAACACGATGGCGAACATTGCATCGTCGCGGTGGCCCGTGACCTGAGCCGGCGTTGGCAGGCAGAAACCCGCTATCGGCTGTTGCTGGAATCCATCGACAAGGGCGTGATGCTGTTCGACCGCAACCTCAGCATCCTTGCCGCCAACCCGGCTGCCCATCGCATTTTCAACATGGGCAAGCACACCCCCACGCGGGTGCCGCTGGACAATGAAGAGTGGATCACCGTCGACGAACGTGGCCGCCGCCTGCGCAGCGAACAATGGCCGGTGGCCAAAGCGTTCCGCGAAGGCCGCATCATCCCCAGCACCATCATCGGCCTCTACCACCGTCCGCACGGGCGCATGATCTGGATATCGATCACCACCGTGCCGGTGTTCTCTTCCGGCTGTGACCTGCCCGACCATGTGTTTTCGCTGTTCAGCGACATCACCGAACTCAAGCGCGACCACGCCCTGTTCGACCGTGCGCAATCGCTGGCGCATATCGGCGGCTGGGAGTGGGATCGCGGCCAGCAGCAGCTCTACCTTACCGGCGAAGCACAGCGCATCCTCGGCCAGGAGGTGGCACCGGCCGACCTGGAAGGCTTGATCCAATGCCTGAGCCCCGGCTCCCGCCTGCAGTTGCTGGCGGCGATGGAAACGGTGGTGGAGCTGCGCACCGGCTTTGAACTGGAACTGCAGGGCCAACGCAGCGATGGCCACAGTTTCTGGATCCGCATGATCGGCGAGGTCGAGCCGGGCGACCTGGCCTCCAGCCGCATTGCCGGCACGCTGCAGGACATCACCGAGCCCAAGCATGCCGAAGAGACGCTCAAGAACCAGGCCCGCACCGATCCGCTGACCGGCATCATGAACCGCGACGCGGCGCTGACCGACCTGGAAGCCCGCCTGGCCAACCCGTCGCATGCCGAGGTAGCGGTGCTGTACATCGACCTTGACCGCTTCAAGATGGTCAACGATGTGCTGGGCCACAACGCCGGCGACCAGTTGCTGATCGAGGCCACCCGGCGCATCCGCGACGCGATCGGCACCGAGGGCCTGCTGGCCCGTTTTGGTGGCGACGAATTCGTGGTCACCTGCGACGCCCGCGACCGCCCCGAACGGCCGGAACAGCTGGCCCAGGCCATCACCCAGGCCTTCGTACCGCCGTTCCAGTTCGGCAAGGACGAGTTCGCGGTCACCACCAGCATCGGCATCGCCCGCGCACCCCGCGACGGCCTGCGCCCGCAGCAACTGATCCAGAACGCGGACCTGGCCATGTACGAGTGCAAGCGCCGCGATCGCAATGGCTGGCAGGTGTTTTCGCCGGAACTCGCGCGCCGCCAGCGCGACCGCCTGCAGATCGAACGGCGCCTGCGCAAGGCGCTGGAACGCGACGAATTCCGGCTGGTGTATCAGCCGCAGGTTGACCTGCGCGGCGGCCGTACCGTCGCCTGTGAAGCCTTGATCCGTTGGCGCGACCGGCAGCTCGGCGAGCTGCGCCCGGACATCTTCATCAGCCACGCCGAGAACACCGGCGATATCGTGCGCATCGGTGAGTGGGTGCTGCACCAGGCCTGCCGCCAGGTCCGGCAGTGGCAGGACCAGGGCATGGGCCTGGTGCGGGTGGCCATCAACGTCTCCTACCGCCAGTTCAGCGGCGACCGCCTTGCCCGCCAGGTGCGCGACGTACTGGCCGAATACGGGCTGCCGGGCCAGGCACTGGAACTGGAGTTCACCGAACGGGTGCTGATCGAAGACGCACCGGCGACCTTGCGTACCTTCGCCGAGCTGCGCGAGATGGGGGTGATACTGACCATCGATGATTTTGGCGAGGGCTACAGCGCCCTCAATTACCTGCGCACGTTGCCCATTCACGGGCTCAAGCTGAGCCAGCTGTTCATCAGCGGCGTGCCGGAGAACCCCTCCGACGTGGCGGTCTGCGAGGCGGTCTGCGGCATTGCCCGCAGTCTTGGACTGGGGCTGGTTGCTGAAGGCATCGAATCCGAAGCACAGCGCAACTTCCTGGTCAGCCTGGGCGTACCTGTCGGCCAGGGCTTCCTGTTCGCGCCGGGGCTGTCTGCCGACGAATTCGCACGGCGCATGCGCTAGGTCCGGTCGCCGCCGTGGCCCACCCGTGGCCATCGGCTAGAATCTGCGGCTCTTTCCCGCAGGATTGTTCCAATGCAGCTGTCCTCCGTTCGTGCCGTCATCACCGGTGGCGTCTCCGGCCTTGGCCTTGGTGTCGCCCAGTTCCTGGTCGCCAATGGCGGCAAGGTCGCCCTGTTCGACCTCAACGATGAAAAAGGCGCCGCCGCGGTTGCCGAGCTCGGCGCCGACAATGCGCGCTATTTCACCACCAACGTCACCGACGAGGCGGGTGTTGCTGCCAACCTGGCCGCCGCCAAGGACTTCCTGGGCGGCTTGAACGTGGTGATGAACTGCGCCGGCATCCTGGGGGCAGGCCGCGTGCTGGGGCGTGAGGCGGCCATGCCGCTGGCCAACTTCCAGACCACGGTAATGGTCAACCTGGTCGGCAGCTTCAACGTCGCCAAGGCCGGTGCCGACCTGATGCAGCACAACGAAGCCAATGACGATGGCGAGCGTGGCGTGATCATCAACACCGCTTCGGTTGCCGCCTATGAAGGCCAGATCGGCCAGGCCGCCTATTCGGCATCCAAGGGGGGCGTGGTTGGCATGACCCTGCCGATGGCGCGCGAGCTGGCCCGCGTGGGCATCCGTGTGCTGACCATCGCCCCGGGCGTGTTCTGGACGCCGATGGTCGATGGCATGCCGCAGAACGTGCAGGAATCGCTGGCCGCTTCCATTCCGTTCCCGTCGCGACTGGGCCAGCCGGCTGACTTTGCCAGCCTGGTCGGCCATATCATTGGCAATACCTACCTCAACGGTGAGACTATTCGCCTTGACGGTGCCGTGCGTCTGGCACCGAAGTGACTGCGAAGCGGGGATTGGGGATACGGGATTGGGAATTGGCCAGCGGGCCATCCCGCCGGCCTTGGTGCCCGTTTTTGGTTTTACGAATCTCCACTCCCGATTCTCCAATCCCAACGCTCAACCCATGAAAGCCAACGACATCAAGAAAGGCAACGTCGTCGAGTACAACAACGGCGTGTACCAGATCCGCGACATCGAGCGCAGCTCGCCGCAGGGCCGCGGCGGCAACGTCCGCTTCCGTTTCATCATGTACAGCGTGCCCGGCGGCAACAAGCTCGATGCCAGCTTCGACGCCGATGACAACCTGAGCGAAGTCGAGCTGCTGCGCCGCCAGTCCAGCTTCTCCTACATGGATGGCGATGCGTTCGTGTTCCTGGACGACGAGGATTACACCCCGTACACGCTGGACGCGGACGTGATCGGCGACGACGCCGGTTACATCACCGAAGGCCTGACCGGCATCTACGTGCAGGTGATCGACGACCAGCCGGTGGCGATCCAGATGCCGCAGCACGTGACCCTGGAAGTGGTCGAGACCCCGCCGGAGCTGAAGGGCGGTACCGCCACCAAGCGCCCGAAGCCGGCCAAGCTCAGCACCGGAATCGAAATCATGGTGCCGGAGTACATCGTCAACGGCGAGCGCATCCTGGTGAACACCACCACGGGTGAGTTCGGCGGTCGCGCGGACTGAGGGTTGTTGCGAAGGGCGCCGATGGCGCCCTTCGTTTCTTCACGCTGCGCCGGGCTCGACGGGGAAGTACAGCGAGATCGCCGCACCGCCCAGGCTGGACGTGCCGATGGTCGCGGTGCCACCGGATTGCGCAGCGAACCCATAGACCTGGCTCAGGCCCAGGCCACTGCCGTCGCCCACCCCCTTGGTGGTGAAGAACGGCTCGAACACGCTCTCCTGGATCTCGGCCTGGATACCGGGGCCGCTATCACCCACGGTAATGCACACGAACGGGCCCTCCTCGCCGTTGCCGTTCGGCACCAGCATGGTTTGCCGCCGTGCCTCCAGCACCACCTTGCCGACGCCATGCATGGCATCGCGGCTATTGCTGAGCAGGTTGAGCAGGGCTGCTTCCAACTGGCCCACGTCCACCGCGATCGGCGGCAGATCCTTCTCCAGGTCAACGTTGAGATGGATGGTCTGCCCACAGACCCGCCGATAGAGTTCAAGCGAACCGTATACCAGGTCGTGCACCTGGCTCAGCTGCGGCACCAGCGTCTGGCCCCTGCCGAACGCCAGCATCTGCCGGGTCAGCTGGGTGCCCCGCTCCACCGCACGGTGGGCGATGTCCATGATGCGGCGTGCGCTTTCGTCGCCGGTGCGACGGGCAGCCAACATATCCAGGCTGTTGGCGATCACCGACAGCAGGTTGTTGAAATCGTGCGACAGACCCAGCGTGAGCTTGCCCACCGCGTCCAGGCGCTGGGCGCGCAGGGCGATTTCCTGTGCTTCACGTACCCGCTTCTGGGTCTGGAAGTAATCGGTGATATCGCGCACCACCACCATGATCCTGGGCTGCGGGGCACTGCCCACTTGCTCCACGATCAAGGCAGCACGGAAACGGGTGCCGTCCTTGCGCACCATCGGCAAGCCCATTTCTTCGAAGTTATGTGCCAGCGCCCGCTCCAGGACCTGGCGATCGGCGCCACGCCCGGCATCGGCCGCGCTGAACAGGCAGGAGAACCCGCGCCCGCAGAGTTCTTCGCGGGTATAGCCGAAGATCGACTCCACCCCGGCATTGCATGCATGCACCTGGCCGTCCCCATCCAACTCGAGGATCGCGCAGGAGCGCAGTTGCATCACCCCTTGCGTCATCGCCACTTCAGTCACCGCCAGTTGCGGCTCTGCCATCGTGCTCAACCGTTTTCTCCTTGAAACCGCGCCGGTCCATTCCCGAAGGATGGGCCGCCTCCCCTGGTTGCGTACCGTACAGCAAACGCAGGCCGTGGCGCAGCGTTTCCAGATTGGATTCGATATCGCCCAACTCCCGCCGTTGCGCCGGGGTCAACAGGGCCAGGGCCGCCTGGCGCAGGCCCTGCCATTGCCCCATCGCCTCGCTTGCACCGGCCTGCACATGGGCCTGCAAGGCCTCGCGTTCGGCCAAAGACGGCAAACCGTAACCCGCTACCGGCAGGCTGCCCGGCGCCAGCAATGCGCCGGCGCGCTTGGCAAAGGCATCAAATTGAACACGTTGGCCGGTGTCGCCCCGTGGGGACAGCAACCGCCGTTTGAGCGCATCGCGCGCCAGCAGTTCCTGGCGACGCCAGGTCACCTGCTCAAGTACCAGCATCGCTGCCAACGCCTTGCCGTTGCCGCGATCCATCCAGCGGCGACGCTGCGCTGCAGGCAGGGCCAGCCACTGTTCGGCGTTGGCGACGTCAGGTGCCAAGGCAGCCTGCACGACCGCAAACACGGCCTGCAGGTGCGTAGCCGCCGACTCGAAGTAATAGCCCTCGCGAACTGCCTGCGAATGATCAGCGGGAACGCCTGCGGTCAGCCCTTGCCCACGCAGCCGGCGCACAAGACCGGTTGGCGTGATCGACGCAAGGCGGTACGCGCTCATGCGCGGCACCCCGTCTTGCAGCAGCTTCCAGGTTTCGACCGCGCAGTTGTTGCTGATGAAGTAGTAGCGCCCGTCATAGGACCAATGCAGCTGGGCGGCCTGTACCAGCAACGCTGTTATCTCATCGGGCTGCAAGGCCAGCGGCGTGGAGGACACCCCGCGCAGCTCGACCTTGGTGTATTCGTCCACCACCCTGTTGAGCGGCAGGACGAACAACCGCGACGGGTAGGAGCCGGTCAACCCGCGCAGGCTGGATATCTGCACATCGCCCACATAGGCCCGGAACGACAGCACCAGATGATGCTGCAGGTCCATCCGGCAGGCCGGCCCGGGTGGCCGGCCGGGCGCACAGATCACCAGTCGCAGCATGCTGTGGCCCCAGCGGCTCATCAGCAGCTCATTGCCTTCGGCCAGCAGGTAGTCAACCTGATAGACACGCTTGGGGTCCAAGCCGATCAAGGCGGCACTGCCCGCCTCCTCGTCGGCCTGCATCAACGGCAGCGGCGTCGGACAGTCGATGGCGCCAACTGCAGGCGCTGTCCCCAATTGCTGTTGCAGCCAGGCATACAACGCGGGGCGGCGGCACCGGTAATCCGGATCCAGCAGGTAGTGCTCGATATTCACCGCGAAGAATTCCGCGGGGCTGTGCAGTTCGTAATGATCGGGGCTGCGCAGGCTGTTGCGGTTGTCGCTGCGCCCGGGCAGCAACGGCCGCCGCTGCCAACCTGCAAGATCGCGGAAGCGCGCCTGTGCCGACCATCCACCCGAATGCGCGCGGTCAAGCGCGTGGGCAATTTCATGAATCAAGGCCGCGCGCGCCTGCTGCCAGGCATCACTGCTACCCGCCTCCAGCAAGGGTGCAAGCAACCCCCTGTCCAGGCCCAGATCGCGGCCGTGCGCCCGCCCCTGCACCTGCGCTGGCAGATCAGACCGCCAACGCAGTTGCAAAGGACCGACATCCGCCTGCCGCATTGTTGGCGGCAGGCGCGCCAGCACATCATCGATCAGCCGTTGGCTGACCCGCTGCTCAGCGACATCCAGGTCCTGCCCGGAAAGTTCAACCTGCAGTTGTGCCTGTGCCGAAGTGGCGGCGCCGACCGCAAGCAGCAATCCCGCCAGCCACCGCCAGCGCGGCGGCCGGCCGGCTGCGGTCACAGGGCCAGGATCTTCCGGGCCAGGGCCAGGTCGCTGGCCTCGCGCGCAGCCACATCGCGCTCACGCAGCTGGATCAGAGCGGCCTCCAGCCAGGCACCGCGGATGGCGCCGTCACTGGCAACGAAATTCGCCGCATCGTCGCGTGCATCCAGCAGCACCTTGTCATCCCCCGAGGAACTGCCCGACGAATTGGACGAGGCGCCACTGGCGGAACCTGCCGAACTACCGGCAAAACTGGAGGCGAACACCGACATCGGCAGGGCAAGCAAGGCGCAGAACAGGATCGGGCGAATCATCGTCAGGTCAATATCGGGTGAAGAAGGACGCAAAGAGTAACGGGCTTGCGCTTACAGGTCGAATACCTTGCCCGGATTCAGCAGGCCGTTGCGATCAAATACGCGTTTGACCCCGCGCATCAGGGCCACTTCGCCATCGCTGCGGGTGCTGGCCAGGTAGGCCTTCTTGACCAGGCCGATACCGTGTTCAGCGGAGATGCTGCCGTCGAAAAGATGCAGCACCTGGGCCAGCAACTTGGTCACCTGCTCGCACTGCGCAAGGAACTCCGCATCGCTCGTGTCATCGGGCTTCAACACGTTGATATGCAGGTTGCCGTCGCCGATGTGGCCGAACCACACCACTTCGAAATGCGGGTAAGCGCCGTTGATAAGGGCCTGGGTTTCAGCCAGGAACGACGGCATTGCCGAGATACGCACCGACACGTCGTTCTTGTAGGGCTTGTAACGCGCCACCGACTCGGTGATGCCCTCACGCAGACGCCACAACTGCTGGGCCTGGGCGTCGCTGGTGCTGATCACGCCGTCCAGCACCCAGCCCTGTTCCATGCAGTACTCGAACGCGGCCAACGCGGCGGCTTCGCCGGCCTCATCGGCAGAGGCGTACTCGGTCACCACGTAATACGGGTGGATCTCGGCGAACGGATAGTGCGCGCCATGTGCGGTGACGTGCTTGACCGCCAGATCGGTGAAGAACTCGAAGGCTTCCAGCTGCAGGCGCTCGCGGAACGCGGAGAACACCTGCATCAACACCTCGAACGAAGGCAGCGCCAGCACCATGACATTGGTGGTCGGCGGCGGATCGGTCAGCTTCAGCGTCGCCTCGACCACGATGCCGAGGGTGCCTTCCGAGCCGATCATCAGCTGGCGGAAGTCATAGCCACTGGAGTTCTTGATCAGGCCCTTGTTGAGCTCCAGCAACTCGCCATTACCGGTAACGACCTTGAGCCCTGCGATCCATTCACGGGTATTGCCGTAACGGATCACCCGGATACCGCCGGCATTGGTGGCGATATTGCCGCCGATCGAACAGGAGCCACGCGCGGCGAAATCCACCGGGTAGATCAGCCCATGCTCCCTGGCGGTGTTGTGCACCGCTTCCAGTGGCATGCCGGCCTGCACGACCAGGGTGCGATCGACGGCATCGAAGGCCAGCGGCTTGTTCATGCGCTCCAGGCTCAGTACCAACTCGCCATTGGCGGCCACGGCACCACCGGACAGACCGGTACGGCCACCGGACGGAACCACCGCCACCTGGTGCTGGTTTGCCCATTGCATCACCGCTTGCACTTCTTCCACCGTCGCCGGCAAGGCAATGGCCAGCGGTGCGGGCGTCCAGCGGCGGGTCCAATCGCGCCCGTAATGCTCCAGGTCGGCGGCGTCGGTCTTCAGACGCAGCTCGGGGCAGGACTGCAACAGGGATTCCAGGCGCGGATCGGTCATGGCGGTGCTTCGGCGGCGTGAAAGCCGCTAAGCGTGACAGCCCCACCGCGTGGCGTCCAGTGACCGCACCGGCATCTGCCGGCGAATCGGGATTTCATCTGAAACCTTTTGCCATCAAGGCTTTGCCGCGTTGCGCAGCGCACAAAAGCCGTTCCGCTTCTGGCATAGTTGCTGGCCTACCCACCGCCGCCGCCGTTCACGACATGTCGCCCAAGAAGACCTCGTTCCCGAAGCAGGACATCCGCGTTTTGTTGCTTGAGGGGGTCAGCCAGACCGCCGTGGATGTGTTCAAGGCGGCCGGTTATTCGCAGATCGAGCTGTACAGCAAGTCGCTTCCCGAAGATGAACTGAAGGCGCGCATCGCTGAGGCCCACATCGTCGGCATCCGCTCGCGCACCCACCTCAGCGCGGAAGTGCTGGCCCATGCCAAGCGCCTGATCGCGGTCGGCTGCTTCTGCATCGGCACCAACCAGGTCGATCTGGAAGCGGCCGAGCTGGCCGGCATTCCCGTGTTCAACGCGCCCTACTCCAATACCCGCTCGGTGGCCGAGCTGGTGATTGCCGAGGCGATAATGCTGACCCGTGGCATTCCGCAGAAGAACGCCGAATGCCATCGCGGCGGCTGGTCCAAGTCGGCTGCCGGCAGCCACGAGGTGCGCGGCAAGACCCTGGGCATCATCGGCTACGGCCATATCGGCACCCAGGTCGGCGTGCTGGCCGAGGCGCTGGGCATGCACGTGATCTTCCACGACATCGAAACCAAGTTGTCGCTGGGCAATGCCCATCCGGCCATCAGCCTGGACGACCTGTTGGCCCGCGCGGACGTGGTAACCCTGCACGTGCCGGAAAACGCCTCCACGCAGTGGATGATCGGCGCCGAGCAACTGGGCAAGATGAAGAAGGGTGCCCACCTGATCAATGCAGCGCGCGGCACCGTGGTCGACATCGCGGCACTGGACGCGGCCTTGAGCTCCGGCCACCTGGGTGGCGCGGCGGTTGACGTGTTCCCGGTCGAACCCAAGGGCAATGGCGACCTGTTCGAGTCGCCGCTGGCGGCGCACGACAACGTGATCCTGACCCCGCATGTCGGCGGTTCCACGCTGGAAGCGCAGGAGAATATCGGCGTGGAAGTGGCGGCCAAGCTGGTGCGTTACAGCGACAACGGCTCGACCCTGTCGGCCGTCAACTTCCCCGAAGTCACCCTGCCCGAGCACGAGCAGAGCCTGCGCCTGCTGCACATCCACCGCAACGTGCCCGGCGTGTTGTCCAAGATCAACGAGATCTTCTCGCGCCACAACCTCAACATCGACGGCCAGTTCCTGCGCACCGACCCCAAGGTCGGCTATGTGGTGATCGACATCAGCGCCACCGAAGAACAGGCCGCCGCCATTCGCGAAGAGCTGGCCGCGATCCAGGGCACGCTGCGCACCCGCATCCTTTACTGACCGACCCGGTCGAGCCGACGCTCGGTACGTTCCTGCGGTTGACACCCAAAGCTTGCCCTCACCCCAACCCCTCTCCCGTAAACGGGAGAGGGGCTTTGAGCAAAAGCCGGGCTTTGTAGTGC
>Ga0308157_10001208_pt1 | contig 57632 bp, 50 predicted proteins | sample PhyBR1_FD_201035 | JGI IMG/M metagenome (GOLD analysis project Ga0308157, IMG submission 201035) | Phyllosphere microbial communities from UC Gill Tract Community Farm, Albany, California, United States - DLSLB.R1 | ecosystem: Host-associated > Plants > Phyllosphere > Unclassified | place: USA...
TGGTCGTCACACCCCATTCTTGAATGGCTATCGTCCACAGTTCTACTTCCGTACCACGGACGTGACCGGCGCGATCCAATTGCAAGACGGCACTGAAATGGTTATGCCAGGCGACAACGTTGAGATGGGCGTGGAATTGATCCACCCAATCGCAATGGACAAAGGTCTTCGCTTTGCAATCCGTGAAGGCGGTCGCACGGTTGGCGCAGGCGTTGTTGCCAACGTTCGTGACTAATCTAAACGCTTGCTAGTGATTGAAAAAACCGTCCATCAGGGCGGTTTTTTTGTGGCTAAACTGTGGCTAGAAATTGGTTAAATCAATTCTATTGAAAATTAATATTAACATTATGATAATTCAAGAATATCAAGAAACTACGGATAACTTACAACTAAAAGCTGTTGCTGCCATTGAAGCTATGGTTCAGCCGATGGATGCTTGGGATGAAGAGACTCTAAATGAGCTATTAGTTCAGGGCAGTTATTATTTATTATTAGCAATCACAGAAACCAGCGAGGTTGTTGGTTACTGCTTATATCAAATCTTGTTTGAGCAAGCGGAAATCTTACGGATAGGAACGCATCCTGATTATCAGCGGCAGGGGATTGCCAGTCAGTTATTTAGAGCACTTCACGAAACGCTTATTAAAAATAACGTCACGCAATTAATGCTTGAGGTTCGCACGGACAATGTGGCGGCAATTGCCCTTTATGAGCGCCAAGGCTTTAAAACGATTCATCGCCGCAACGGCTACTATCAGCAGCCCAATTTACCCTCAGTGGATGCGCTAATTTTACAACTTAGCTATTAGTGAATCATAAGATAATAAAAAATTAGCTGTTAATTAAAGTTAGTTATTCTTATCCGCCGCGCTAATTGAGCTTTTGCTATCAGCTTTCATTTTATTTAACATATCGATATGTTCATTAAGCTGCTTGATCATAAGATTGACATTGGCTTGCTGCTTTTTTAATTGCTCAAGTTTTTTCTTATTGACGAGTAATTGCTCATCAATATCAAGCTGACCATCGTAATAATCGTTTAAGCCCTCTTTAAGCTCAGTGAGCGTAAAGCCAACCGCTTGCGCGCTTTTAATCAGCTCAATGCGCTCAATACATTCAGGATGAAACTCAGTATAAAACCGTGACCCAGCTTGGCGCTTTCGAGACTTGAGCAGCCCAAGCTGGTCATAATAGCGGACGGTGTCTTTGGTCGTATTTGCCTGCCGAGCCAGTGCGCCGATAAGTAAAAATTCTGAATCTGTGGACATAGGGTTATCTTAATACGAATTGTTTAAAGAATGCTGTTTTAGTCTTAGCTATTAATATACAATTGTTGTTCAAAAAAACGGATTGAGAAAACTATGACTAAAATTTATTTGGCGACGATACTGACTATTGTATCAGCTTCAAGCGCCTATGCTGAAACCGACTGGACGCCAAAATTGACTTTATTACAGGACAGCTGTTCTACTAGCTTTCATATTATGGATGACTTGCAGAAGAAGTATCAAAACTCCATTGTGAAAAAAAGTGAAGCTAAAAAAAAGAATAAATACGATGTAGGCAATGATATCGTTACAACCTATCAGCTTAAAGATGCAACAGCTTTTGGATTACCTATTGAAAAGTTTCAGCAACTGGCAAACGATAGTTATTTCAGTTCTATAGAGTTTTCTATTTTTTTTAAAGACAGCAGTTTTTTAAAGCTTAGACCTAGTTTTTATTATAAGGCAAATAGCTCAAAAGGTGAGTATTTTTTAATGGCAGATAATCTCGGAAAAGGAGGTCATCGCGATGCCGACAGTGATATTAATATTGAGTTTGAAAATACCGCAACCGGATATGACGTAAGTGATGAAAGCGGCGGTGGCATGTCATGTAACACCATATTAAAGTTTGATAAAAGCAATAATTCGCTTTCTTGTTCCGTCACTTGTGATTAATTAGGTATTAAAATTAAGCTTTAGTTGCCAAGGCTCAGCCGCTATAAGTCGGCCAACTGGCAGCGGTTGATAGTTTGCTGCCTGCCAATGGGCAGTTTCCCCCTCAATCAGCTTGGGTAATTGGGTTAAAAACTCGGCGCGCGGCATGATCACCGCGCCCAAGCTCATCAAATGTGGGTTGGGAAGTTGACAATCAACGAGCGTCACGCCGCTTTGTTGGCACAACTGCATCAGCCCCCAAAACGCCAATTTTGAGGCATTAGCTTGTTGATGAAACATGGATTCGCCAAAATAAATCTGACCGATTTTAACGCCATAAAGCCCGCCAATAAGGACGTTATCGTCATCCCAAACTTCCACACTATGGGCAAAGCCCACTTGATGCAGCGCTTGATAAGCATCAATCATGGTTTGATGAATCCAAGAATGATCGCCATCAGTTGGCGAATAGCTTCGCGGTAAGCTACAAGCTTGGATAACCTCAGCAAAGGCATGATTAATCGTCAATCGCCAGCGCGAGGATTTGGCTTGTTTTTTTAATGATTTACTTGGGCAATATTCGCTTGGAATGATGACGCAGCGCGGCTCAGGGCACCACCACGCTTGCGGCTCGCCTTCATTAAACCACGGAAACAAGCCTTGGGCGTAAGCAGCAATGAGCGTATCCGGCGCTAAATCGCCTCCCAAAGCCACAAATCCTGTGCCGTCAGGATCTGCCAATTTGGGGTCAGGAAAAGCAAATCGACTGAGCATATCAAGCTTGTGCTTTGACAGTTTTGGCTGACAAGCAAGCTTGATTAACCTTGATTCAAGTGCTGATTGACAATGATCGCTCATAAAGGATCAATCCTGACCGTTAACCTGTGTTTAGGCGGCTTTTGAATTTTGATCTTATTCTGCTTCTGTATTGGCTTCTTTATCAGCGGTCAACGTTGAGGCGTAAGTGTGATTTTGAGCGGTCGTCTCACCGATCGCATCCAAATATTTTTCAGCATCAAGCGCTGCCATACAGCCAGTTCCAGCTGAGGTAATGGCTTGGCGATAAACGTGATCAGCAACGTCGCCTGCGGCAAAAACGCCGTCAACGCTGGTTTGGGTGGCATTGCCATTAAGACCGCTGTTGACGATCAAATAGCCGTCTTTCATCTCAAGCTGACCGGCAAACAGATCCGTATTGGGCTTGTGACCGATGGCAACAAACATGCCAAACACATCAAGCGTTTTGGTGCTGCCATCAAGCGTTGATTCAATCACCACGCCATTGACGCCCATATCATCGCCAACGACTTCTTTGACTTGATGGTTCCACTCAATTTTAACGTTGCCATTTTTAGCTTTTTCAAACAATTTATCTTGCAATATTTTTTCAGAACGCAGGCTGTCGCGGCGATGAACAAGGGTCACCTCAGCGGCAATATTGGACAAATAAAGCGCTTCTTCAACCGCCGTATTGCCGCCGCCGATCACTGCTACTTTTTGGTCTTTATAAAAAAAGCCATCACAAGTGGCGCAAGCTGACACGCCAAGACCTTTGAATTTTTCTTCAGACTCAAGCCCTAAATATTGCGCAGACGCGCCCGTTGAGATAATCAGCGCATCACAAGTATAGCTGCCGTTATCGCCCGTTAAGGTAAAAGGGCGGCGGCTTAAATCAACCTTACAAATATGGTCGTAAACCAATTCCGTACCAAAGCGCTCAGCATGAGCTTTCATGCGATCCATCAGCGCAGGTCCTGTCAAATCATGAGCATCGCCTGGCCAGTTGTCAACTTCGGTGGTGGTGGTGAGCTGACCGCCAACTTGAAGCCCTGTGACCATGACGGGCTTGAGATTGGCGCGCGCCGCGTAAACCGCAGCAGAGTAGCCAGCAGGTCCTGAACCTAAAATAATCAGTTTTTCGTGGCGCGAGGCGTTTTGGGTTGAGCGGCTCATGAGGCATCCTTAATGATATGAATAAGTCAGTAATCAAAAGTTAATGGTTATTATCAAATTTTAATAACGCTAGCTTTGGTTTTTTTTAAATTGTGGATGAAAAAGGTTTTGAATAAAAAATTAGCCCAGCAAGTACCAAAAATTAAGCAATGTTGACGCTTGATGGTAAGGCTAAGCGCTAAGTAGTCTAACATAAGGGCGATGATGAAAAATCGCAAGTTTGCGAAAATCATCACCGCGATCAATTCAATCAATGATCGCAAAATCATTTGAGACTTTTTGCCTAAAGCCTTAGAAATTCTTTATATCAAAGTCGCCAGCAGGGCTATGTATTTGTTATTATAAGAAGTTATGCTAAGTGTAATCAGGATCAAAATTGATTGCAAATCATGGCAAGATTTTGGCAAAAAAAGTCATGATTTTTTATCATTGATGGCTCAAAAATCGCCTGAGATCGACATTTTGAACTTGAAACTAGCAGTTGCAACCTAAGCGTAATTTAACGTGCTGCCAACATGGCTTTTTCAGTCGTGATGGGCAATTATTGAAAATGACTACAAGGCAGAGTTTTCGTGATATCAGCTCCACTCATCGAATATCTAAAAAAAGGCATTTTTACCCTGCTTGGGGCGATGCTTGCGGTCTATTTGTTTGTGATTTTACTCACCTATACCGGCAATGACCCAAGCTGGTCGCATATCAGCAGCGATATGACCACCATCAACAACACCGGCGGGGCGATGGGCGCTTGGCTTTCAGATTTGCTTTATAGCTTTTTTGGCTCTGGGGCGTGGTGGCTGATTGCCTTTTTGGTTTATGAGACGATCTGGCTTTGGTGGGGCAACAAATCCACCTATTGGGTGATTCGGGTCGCCGCTTATATTTTTTTATTGTTAAGCGGTAGCGCTTTGATTACCCAACTGATGGCGCTATTTCAACTTAGCCCTGATTGGGCGATGGTACGACCATCAGGAGCGCTTGGCGGTATTGTGGGGCTTGAATTGCAACTGCGGTTGGCAAAAATGCTGTCGCCTTGGGGCTGCGCGCTATTTTTGACACTATTTATGATTATTACTGCAACCTTTGCTTTTAATATTCACTGGCGAGCGTTTTATCAAAAAATCACCAATGCCTCTTGGTTTGGAACTGGGGTAAAAGACCCAAATCAAAAAGTAGAAAAAAGCCCTTCGCAACCGAACAATAAGGCGACAAAAGCGCTTAGCGCACCAAATCTTAACCTTCAGCCAGCCTTTGAGGGCGCAGGCGTCCAAAGCCAAAGCAATTCGGCAAGTTTTAAGCATGCGCTGAGCGATTTTTTAGCAACATCAGGATTGGTCGCCAGTGTCAAAGCCACCCTTGCCGCAGAAGAAAAAGCGCCTGAATCAGCGGACGTGCTAAAAGCGGACACTGAGGCTAATCAAGATGAAGTAACAACGGATCCGATAACAACGAACACTTCAACAAGTGAGCCGGTAATTGCGCCGCAGCTCAGCCCAAAAAGTGACGCTTCAGAATCTGTTTTAGCGGAGCCTGCGTCATCAAATTTTATTCAACGGGCATTTGCGGCGAAAGGAAATGAAACCAAGGTCAGTGCGCCAAAAGTTGAGCCAAGTTTTGCTTGGAATGATTCAGGAATGGTGAATGATTTATTGGCATCACAAACAGCACCGCTGACTTCTGAGCCGCCGGCAAGCTCGTTTATTTATTCCATTGCAGAAGATCATAAGGATATCCAAAGTCAATCAGAGGACAATACTCATGATGATGCGGATCAAGCCGCTGATGACGATTTAATTACTGACGAGTTGATGCAATTAGCGATGAGTCACAATCGCCAAAGTCAACCCGCAGCTCAAGTTGCAAATAAAACAGCTTTTGAATCGGCTGACGATACGGCAAAGGATTGGCAGGAAGAGGCGAGTGCTAACGATGACTTTACTGACACTTATTTTGAAGAAGCGCATCCTGCTGAATTTAGCCAAGACAGTTTTAATCAAAATGACTTTAAGCAAAATGACATTAAGCAAAACGATATTAATCAAAATAACTTCAAGGAAACTCATTTAGCGTCAAAGGATTTTGAGCCAGAAGAATCAGCGTTTGATACTGACGATGACAGCGCTTTGGCTATTTTAGAGACGGCTTTTGCGCCAACGGTTTTAGCACCGGCTCAGGAGACCGAGCATTGGGGTTTGGATATGACCCCAACCAATACGCCGCCGTCAAATCCTGCCGCGCCGCCAAAAGCTGAGGATGAGGTTAAAAGCACTGAGCCGACGATCCAATTTGCCATTCCTGAGTGGCAAGCCAATAACACCATTAGCGAGATGGTTCCTGATGAGCCTGCTTTTCCTGACATTTATGACGATGCAGCCTTTGCCACGCGCTCGCGAGCGATGCAAACTGCAAGCTACCGCGCTCAGCTCACGCCGATTCCTGAGATTGATATCTTGGATAAGCCGGATCCGAACCAAGAGCCAAGCTATACGGCAGAGGAGCTTGAGCAGTTGTCCGAATTGCTTGAGATTAAATTGCAAGAATTTAATGTCAAAGCTGAGGTGGTGACCGCGATTCCAGGTCCTGTGGTGACGCGATTTGAGGTTGAGCTTGCCGCTGGCGTCAAAGCCAGTAAAGTGACCAATATTTCTCGTGATTTGGCGCGATCACTATCGATGGCGTCTCTGCGCGTGGTCGAAGTCATCCCAGGAAAGCCCTATATCGGCATTGAAGTTCCTAACAAACAGCGCGAAATGGTGCGACTCATTGAGCTTTTAGGCACCAAAGCGTATCAAGACAGCAACAGCCATATCAGCATGGCAATGGGAAAAGACATTAGCGGCAAGCCCATTATCACGGATTTGTCGCGAGCGCCGCATATGCTCGTTGCCGGAACGACAGGATCGGGAAAATCAGTGTTGGTCAATGCCATGCTGCTGTCGATGTTATTAAAATATACGCCCGATGAGCTGCGCTTGATTTTAATTGACCCAAAACAGTTAGAGCTTGCCAACTATAACGACATTCCTCATCTACTAACGCCTGTGGTCACCGACATGACGGAAGCAGCGAGCAGCTTGTCTTGGTGCGTTGCCGAAATGGAGCGCCGCTATCAATTGATGAGCTTATTAAAAGTTCGCAAACTCCATGAGTTTAACAAAAAAGTCCGCGCCGCTGAAAAAGCCGGTCAGCCGCTGATTGATCCGTTATGGCGTCCCAATGACAGCGTGAGCATGGATAAAGCGCCAAAGCTTAAAACGCTGCCGCTGATTGTCATTGTTGCGGACGAGTTTGCCGACATGATTATGCAGGTGGGCAAACAAGCCGAAGAGCTGATCACAAGGCTTGCGCAAAAATCACGGGCAGCAGGGATTCATTTGATGCTGGCAACGCAAAGACCGTCGGTTGATGTGATTACGGGACTGATCAAAGCCAACATTCCGGTTCGTGCCGCGCTCAGGGTCAACTCAAAAGTCGACTCGCGAACCATTTTAGACAGTGGCGGGGCTGAGGACATGCTAGGCAACGGTGATATGCTGTTTTTAGGACCCGGTCAAATTGAGCCGGATCGCGTTCATGGCGCTTATGTGAGCGATGAGGAAGTCAACCGCGTTTGTGATGCTTGGCGCGATCGCGGGGCTCCCGATTATATCGACAATATGGCGGGCAATTTTGAGCTGACGGCGCCTTCTGGAACGAGCAGCAGCGCCTCCGGTGAAGATGACGACCTTTATAATGATGCCGTTGCCTTTGTGATGGAAACGCGAAAAGTTTCGGCGTCGAGCATCCAACGTAAATTTAGCATTGGTTATAACCGCGCTGCACGAATCGTCGACTCAATGGAGGACGCAGGGCTTGTCAGCTCAATGGGAAAAAGTGGCAAACGTGAGCTGTTGATGTAAAATGAATCCATCATAAAAATAATAATGAGGAGCGGGCAATGTTTCAAGAGTACACTCACTATGATGCGCTTGGGCTTGCCGCCCTCGTTCAATCAAAACAGGTCAGCGAAAAAGAATTGCTTGAAACGGCAATTTATCAAGCCAATTTATTAAACCCAAAGTTAAACGCTATCATTCACCGTTTTGATGATCGCGCTTTTTATGCGGCAAAAAAAGGACTGCCAAAAGGGATTTTTTGCGGGGTGCCTTTTTTACTGAAAGACTTAGGATTTGACTTTGCCGGTGAACCGTTAACGATGGGCAGCCGAAGCGTTTGCATCACTCCTAATCAAGATGATGAAATCGTTAAACGAATGAAAGCTACGGGCGTTAATACCTTTGGCAAAACCAACACCCCTGAATTTGGGTTGATCATCACCACCGAACCCAAAGCCCACGGCGCGGTCACCAACCCCTTTAAAAAAGGCTTTAGCTCAGGTGGCTCATCAGGCGGTAGCGCCGCGGCGGTGGCAAGCGGTATCGTTCCCATGGCAGGATCAGGCGATGGCGGCGGCTCAATCCGACTTCCGGCAGCGTGGTGCGGCGTGTTTGGGCTTAAGCCTAGCCGAGGTCGTAGCCCAATGGGACCTTTTTTTGGTGAAGGTTGGGATGGTGCAGTGGCTGATCATGTCATTACGCGAAGTGTTCGCGACAGCGCCGCCATGCTTGATGCGATCAGTGGCAGCGAGATTGGCGCGCCCTATGTCATCGCCCCGCCTGATGGCACATTTTTACAAGCCGCGATGAGCGCTCCAAAAAAGCTCACCATTGCCCTGCATCAACAGCCGCTCATCGCTGATACAGAGATTGACAGCGAGGTATTAAAAACCTTACATAAAACTGCCAAAGCCCTTGAAAATATGGGTCATACCGTCGTTCCTGCTGAGCCTAAAATTAACATTGAAAACTTTTGGCATGATTTTTTTGTCGTGGTTTGCGCGCATACGGCGTTTACGGTGGACAATTTAGAGCGGCAATTTGGTCGCGAGCAAGTCCAAAATTTGGAGCCACAAACTTACAACATGGCGCTGCTTGGGCGCTCGTTATCTGCCCTTGATTTGGTTCGCGCCAAACAAGGCTGGCATGACGCTCAGTATCAAACCGGATTGTTATTAAACAAATTTGATATGATACTTTGTCCGACTGTTCCCACGCCTGCGGTCAAACACGGGGTATTGCCGCCAAGCCGTGTCGATGAGCTTTTGATGCAAAGCGCAGAGATTTTAAATAAAGGGCTTGATATGGGAAAATACGCCTTTCGCTCCGGCGTCATTCAGTGGCTCAGCCATCCAGTATTAAGCAAAATGGCATTTACGATTTTAGCAAATGTCACCGGACTTCCTGCCATGTCCGTTCCCGTTGGCATGAGCAAAAAGGGGCTACCGATTGGGATGCAGCTGATTGGGCGGATGAATGGCGAGGCGCGATTGTTAAGTTTGGCAGGTGAGATGGAGCGCGCCGGACTATTTACGCCGCCGGCGTTTGACACGAAAAAAAACGCTTTGGTTAAGGTTTAACGGTGATTTAAACTGCGATTAAACGCTAATCAAAGCGGTAAATGTCCATCCCTAAGCTGTGATGCGCCATGCTTTCATGAACGACGCTCACGCGCTGACCGGCACCAAGCGCAAAAAACAGCGGCAATAAGTGCTCATCGCTTGGGTGAATGTGCTTAAATTCAGGAAATTGTTGCCAATCAAGGGCGGCGGGAATATTGGTTTTTAGCTGTTTGAGCAGCCATTTTTTGAACGCTAAAGCGCGCTTGTCAAAGCTTTCAGCATCCCATTGCATAACTTGCAAATTGTGAGTGATGCTTCCTGAACCGATCATCAACACTTGCTCAGCGCGAAGCTGAGCCAATTGCGCGCCAAGCTGATAGCAAGCAAAGCTGTCAAAATGGCGCGGCAGGGAAATCTGCACGACTGGAACATCCGCTTCTGGATACAGATGCAACAGCGGCGCCCAAACCCCATGATCGGAAGCTCGCATTGGGTTGAGCCTTGCTTCGATGTGGCGAGCGCTTAACGCTTGAGCAATCGTTTCAGCCAATCGCGATTGCCCTGCTGCCGGATATTGAATCTCATAAAGCGCATTTTCAAACCCTGAAAAATCATGCCAAGTCTTTGGCGCAGGGTTGCTGCTGATTTCAAGCTTGGCTGATTGCCAATGCGCGGACATAATGACAATCGCTCGCGGTTTTGGCAAGTTTTGACCAATTCTAGCAAGGGCGTTGGTCGTTGCTGAGTGCTCTAGCGCAAGCGTTGGCGCGCCGTGCGAAATGAACAGCGCCGGAAGCTTTGCCGTATCATCAAGGGCAGAATTTCGCGAATAATTTTCCCAAACCGCCGATAAATCAAGCGGCGGCTGATGGGATTTAGGAGTATCAGGGATTTGAGTCATAAGCGCTTGATGTGGGCAAATGGTCGTCAATTCAAGGGATTGGCTTTGGTTTAAAGGTTTATCACATTAATATTTATCAATCTATTTTTGCCAAAATTAATTGCCGCGATGGTACGGATGATTGTGATTGATGCTCATTGCCCGATAAAGCTGCTCCATAAGCACCACGCGAACCAAAGGATGCGGCAAAGTTAGCGCAGACAGCGACCATTTAACATCGGCGCGATCAAGAACCGCTTTTGACACGCCATCCGCGCCGCCAATGATAAGCGCAATGTCAAAGCCTTCTTGCATGGAGTCTGATAACTTATCCGCCAAGCTTTCAGTTGAGAGCATTTTTCCTTTGACATCAAGCACCCAAACCACCTCACGATCATGAATTGCCGCCAAAATCGCCGCGCCTTCTTGCTCGCGGTACTGCTCAAGGTTAGCATCGGACGGATTTTTGGCGCGTTTTGCCGCCGCAATCTCGACGATTTCGGTGGCAAGCATCGGCTGAATGCGCTTATGGTATTCTTTAACGCCGTCCTCAATCCATCGCGGCATTTTGTGACCGACGGCAATTAATCGTGCTTTCATGACAGTTTTTCCTTTTAGGATTTGGTAGCCATCAGCCGATTAAACGCCCAAAGCCCAAGCCGCGCGCTGATTGCAGTAACTATAAGCATCATCACCAAGGCGATCACAAGCGGCATTGGCTGAGCTTGCGTCATGTCCATTAAAACTTCGCGGCTGATATCGTCCAAAAGCCAAAGCCAAATGGCTAAAAAATAAATCGCCGTTAATACCCAAACCAAAAGCGTTCCAGTAAGCGCCAAACGGTTCATCTCGCTTGTTATCATTGAGCGTTTTTGCTGTTTGGTAAATTTAAAGGTGGCAATAAACGCTGCAACCAAGACCGAAATCACAATGACGACGAATGAGTTGAGCGCAACTTTGCTTTGAATGAGCATAAAAATAGCGCTGGCAAGCACAAAGCCAATCGCAAAATACACCACGAAAGGCGCGATAGAAATAGAAGTAGGTCGAGATAAGGTTTTATTTAAGTTACTTGGCATCACAGTTGGCGACATGTTGGCTCTAAATTGATAAAAATAGCCCGATATTGTAGCAGAATTACCCAAATGCTGCTTTATGGCTTTTTACCGCTAACGCATGTGCAAAAATGCCATAGCGGTCATCAAGGCGTCATTGTAAGCGTCATGACTGCCAAGATTGGGGATTCGGTAATACGCCAAAATCTGGGTTAAATGCTGCGATGGCGCTGGAAAATTGGGGTCATAACTGCCGATTTTTTTACCAAAAACCTGCGCAATGTCGATGACTTGATTGGGAAGGGGCGTTCCTAAATAGGGCTTGACCAGTGGATTTAAAAATGCCAAATCAATCTGCGGACAAAACCCAACGATCATGCGATTGCCAATAAAAGGCAAGAGCAGCGCAAGCATGTCGTCGTAGCTCATGCCATAAGCCACATCTGAGGCGCGCAAGCCATGAATGACGATGGTATCACGATTGGGCATTTGTGGTGGCTTGCAAATTAAGTGCAAGCCGTTGCCGCTGTCGATTTTATTGCCATTAATATGAATGGCGGCAACTGACAGCAGGTGATGCTTTTTGGGGTTTAGCCCCGTCATCTCGCAATCAATGGCAACCCAGCGTTCAGGCGCAGGCGGCTCAAACATGACCGCCAACTCAGGTCGCTTAAGCTTGCGTTTTTTAAATTGGCTGATAAGTGAGTCAATCATCAGTCAACTTACGCCAATTCAAGCTTAAAATGCTGTCGCAATTGCAGCTTAAAGCTTTTGACCACGGACAAACATTCTTTTAACACATCGCGCTCAATGGAGGTTAGCGTGGTCGGATCAACTTGGCGGGCGTGCTTGTCCTCGGTGATAAGCGCTATGGCTAAGCGCTGAGCCATAAAAAAATCGAGCGCTTCTGCCAATGTTTCGGCGCGCTCTTTGCTAAAAATCCGCGCTTGAACCAGAGCTTTGAGCCGATCTTTGGTACTTGGCACAAAAATGTCTTTTTCAAGTGCCAAGGCGCGGATACCATGAACGAGAGGAAAAATCCCTGCCTTTTTTAAATCAATTTGCGGATTTGATGATTTTCCAAGCTTTGGGATAAAGCGCTGCCACCATAAGTTAATATCCCCAAATTGCAGCGCGGCTCGCGCAAACTGGCGTACAAATAATGGGTCGGACTGTCGGTGCGCGGTTTGCAGGTGCTCGCGAATGGCAGCTAATAGCGACTCATCGCCGCAAACAAACTCGCTATCTAAAATCGCGGACAAATAAATGGCATGATTGGGGTCGTTACTGACGAACCAATAGCTGATCTGAGCTTTAAACTCCTTCAAGGTTTTGCGCCAAAGCGGATTGGTCATCATGATGTTGCCATCACAAAGTGGGTAGCCCAATTGCGCCAATTGCTGATTAAAGCTGTCGGCAAAATGAGCCAGATTTGGATGGGTAAAGCCATCTTTGATAATTAGCGCATTGTCTTGGTCGGTGCGCATGATTTGCTCGCCGCGACCTTCTGATCCCATCACGATCACGCAGGTATTTTCAAAAACGTCTAACGGCACAATCATTTGCCAAAGTTTGGTGAACACCTGAGCGTTGAGTGTTTGTACCATTCGGCTGACCACGCTAATTTTCACCCCATTTTGCTGCTGCGAGCGGATATAGCGCCCGATGCGCTCAACGGCGGTGAATAAGCTTGGCAAATCGGTTGCCTGATCGATTTGAAGGCTGATCAGTTGCGAGTGGTGGCTGATATGGGCAATCAAGTCGCTTTGCCCCAAAATGCCAATCATTTGCCCTGAAGGGTCAATGACAGGTAGGCGGTGGATTCGGTGGCGAGTCATGGTCAAAAGCGCCTCGCCGATTTCCTGCTCGCTGTCCACCGTTCGCAGGTTAAAACTGGCGTAATCTTGGCAAGGCGTGGTGGCTGGATTTTGACCGTCACTGACCGCGCGGCAAAGGTCGGTATCCGTTAACATGCCAAGCAGATGCTCAGAAAGGTTTTGGGCGTTAACAGGCGTTGGACGAATCAACACGTGCTTTTGACCTGCTTGGGTCATCACTTGCGCAGCTTGTTGTAAACTTTGGGTCGCCTCAATGATATGAATGGGCAATAATTTCACATCAGTGATGGGCTGAAGCATAATTTGCTGAACTTCTTCTTGAGCGCTGGTGCCCGTATCTTGGCGGATGGTAGGGCGACGGCGCTGCTGCAAGGCTTTTAGGCGATCAGGAAGCTTGTCGGAGAGCAGTTGGCGAACCAGATGATTTTGCGCGCCAATACGATCCATTGCCATGCCATTGATTTGCCATAGCAGCGTGTCTTCAAGCGCGCGATAGCGGTAGCTGAATTTATCGACAGGCATATTAAGCCCCGATGGCAGCGGCGCTTCATAATCTGAATCCACGCCTTCAGGGCGGCGACGCGCGTCGAACCAGTCATTGTTATTGACATGATTTGAGTGGTCATCGCCCAAATAAACCGCGACCGTTTCCCCGTTAAGGGTTTGCTCAATTTGCCCTTTTAGCACCACAAAAAAGCTTTGCAAATCTTCCATGCCAAGCGTTTCATCCGCTGCCAAATAGCGAACATGGGTATGTTTTTTTAAGCTTTGGCGCTCAGATAAGCGCAGAACATCAAATGGCGGCTGCGTAAAATCAAGCTGCGGCATAAAAGCCTCCTTGAGCAAAAAGCCAGTGCGGTAAGTTAAGTGATTTGAACGATTTAAGTGGCTTAACTTATCAAACCCAGTCTCGAACCAGTCGCTTTTACTATAGCATTAACCGCGCCATTTAAAATAAATTCTGTAAGCTAAATAAGGCGTTATGCTTGTAATAACATTTTTATTCGGCGGATTGCTTCCTTATTTTCTTCAAGGCTTGCGACCAATGCCACGCGAATATAGCCTGCGCCCGGATTTTGATTGCAAACCTCGCGCGATAAATAACGCCCTGCAAGCGCAAAAATCGCCACGTTTTCATAAAGTGCTTTAACAAAAGCTTCGTCATCATTGTTAAATTGATCAGGAACTTTGATCCAAAGATAAAATCCAGCGTCCGGCAAGCGCAGCGCTAACATCTCACCAAGCTCCGCCATCCAAAGGGCAAATTTTTCGCGATAAAGGGCGCGGTTTTGTGCCACATGGCGCTCATCTTGCCAAGCTTTGATGGAAGCAAGCTGAGTTGGTACGGGCATGGCGCAGCCTTGATAAGTTCGATATTGCAAATAAGGCGCTAAAATTTGGGCATCGCCTGCGACAAATCCTGAGCGCAATCCGGGTAAGTTTGAGCGCTTAGAGAGTGAATGAAAAACGATGCAATTTTTAAAATCACTGCGACCAAGTGCTGCGCAAGCTTGCAACAGCCCAATCGGCGGCTCATCAAAATAAATTTCGCTGTAGCACTCATCACTTGCAATGATAAAGTTATATTTGTCTGACATGCGAAGCAAATATTCCCAATCATCCATGTCCATCACTGATCCCGTTGGATTATTGGGGCTACAAACAAACACCACCTGAGTGCGCTCCCAAATATCCAAGCTGATGGCGCGATAGTTGCCTTTAAACTGATTGGTAGGCAAGCAAGGTACAAAATATGGCTCAGCATTTGCCAAAATTGCCGCGCCTTCATAAATTTGATAAAACGGATTGGGCATCATCACAATCGGCGATTTGCCCTCTGAATGGTCGATTGCTGCTTGAACAAAGCTAAAAATCGCCTCACGCGACCCTAAAACGGGCAAAACTTGCGATTGCGGATTCACATGAGGCAAAAAAAAGCGTCGCTCCAACCAATGCGCAATGGTTTGGCGCAAGTCAAACAAGCCATTGGTGGTGGGATACTCACTTAATTTGTCCAAATTTTCGCGTAATTCGTCCAAAACAAAGGGCGGCGGCGCGTGCTTTGGTTCACCGATACCAAGCTTAATCTCAAGCAGGGCTTGAGGTTTACGGCTATTTTCAAGCAGTTGTGCCATTTTGGCGAACGGATAAGGATGAAGGGCAGTAAGGTTGTGATTCATAATTGGGCTGACTATAATTGTGATACAATGGTAAATGAATGATAATTAAAGATTAATTTTAAAACGTTGGGAAACAAACGCGTTAGAAAAGTTACAGACAATAAAATATTTAAAATAAAGAGTTAAACCCTAACCTCATCGCTATTAACTCCCTCGAGGAAGCGCAAGTCGCTAAGTTAAACTTTGCTTTACTGTTTTACTCATTAAGGTTGGCGATTAAGCGTTATTTTATGACCCATATTTTTAAGTTGTGGCTTTATTCCAAGCTTGTTATCACAAGGATAACCATCATGCCTATTTTTTCGGAGGATCGCGAAGCGCGAACCGAGTTTTACCAACAGCTGCAAAAACGTGAGGCGCAGTGGTGGCAGACGCGTCAGCGCCTGATTATGCTCAAAGAGCGGCATCTGTTTTGGTTTGGGGACAATAGCCTGATGATGTGGCTACTTTGGCAGTTTGTGGCTTATGTGGCAGCCGCGCTTATTTTAATGTCCGCAGGAAAACTGTTTGGGCTAAATTTGTTTCTTTGGGAATATTTAACGATATTTGCGCTGCAAACGCTGTTTTTTTTAGTGATGATAACCTTTAAAGGTCGCCTTGCCAACCGGATGCAAAACAGCATTGATAAAGCTGACCTTGCTCGCGAGCAGGCGCTCAACGAGATGTATATTTTGGCAAGTGACAGCATTTTTCCGGACATTCATGCCCAGTCGCCGATCTCATTACAGCGCATTCATGAGCGTTACGATGCCAATTTGCGTCTAGCTAGCCTTCAGTGCTTATTGCAAAAAGAGGTGGACGCCGGACGCTTATTGCTTGCCGATTATCAAATTGAGGCAAAAGTTTTGCCCCCTGAGATCGCCGACGCCGAGCTGTCACCGCTGGCTGACGCGATGATTTATAAAAGCTTACTTGCTCAGCCTATTTAAAGCGCTTGGTTATTTGGCGCTAAGCTTGCCATCAGCGCCGATTTTAGCGCGGCAAGCTTATTAAAAGCAAGTGGCGCATCGTTTTGGTCGCTGAGATAAAACATATCTTCGGCGCGCTCGCCCAAGGTGGTTATTCGCGCGGCATGAACTTCAATGTTCTGCTCCAAAAACACACGACCAATCCTTGCTAAAAGCCCCGGTTGGTCAAGCGTTTGCAAGCTCATCATATGTTGGTTTGACGCCTCATTAAATTCAAAATCAATTTGGGTGGGAACGACAAAATGCTTAAGTTCGCGTGGAATGCGTTTTTGGGTTAATTTTGGCAAATTGGGGTGTTTAAATGCCTCAATCAAGCGCAGTTTTAACTCAAGCTGGTTGGCAAAATCGGTCAAAATCGTCCCGCTATGATCAAGCAACACGTAAGAATCAAGCGCAAAGTCACGAGTTGCGGTGATGATCCGCGCATCAAGCACATCCAAATTCATCTGATCAAAAACCGCCACGGTGACGGCAAATAAGTTGGACTGATTTTGGGTATAAATAAACACTTGAATGGCATCAAGCGCCAGCTCGCGGTGCTCACGAAGCACAATTAATGGGGCACTTTCGGCGGTCGAGGCGCGACCGATCGGCGGATGATTTAAAATCGCCTCGGAATGCCAAAGAATATCCTCGGCAATTTCGCGTAAAAAATACTCATCGCCCAAATCATCCCAAAGCCTTAACACCTCATCGCGGTTTAAATGCTGATAGTGGCTATCGAGCAGCGCCAGTGCTTTTTGCCTTGTCGCGGCAATCATTTGCAAGCGGTTGGTTGGCGCATCGATATTGGCGCGCAAAATCTGCCGCGTTTGTGAGTACAACTGCTTTAATAGCGTTGCCCGCCAACTGTTCCAAATCTGTGGATTGGTCGCATTCATATCGGCAACGGTGAGCACGTATAAATGGTTTAAATGGGTGACGTTGCCGACAATGGTGGCAAATTGGGTGACCACTTCAGGATCTAAAATGTCCTTTTTTTGCGCCGTCATTGACATCAGCAAATGATGGCGCGTGAGCCAACCGACAAGCTTTGCATCGGCATCACTCATCCCATGCGCAAGACAAAACGCCACCGCATCAATCTCACCAAGCTGGCTATGATTGCCGCCGCGACCTTTGGCAATGTCATGAAAAATGGCGGCAAGTACCAAGATTTCTTTGCGCTCAATGCGCTGAAAAATAGCGCTGACCAGTGGAAACTCATCATGATATTTTGAGTCGGTAAAGCGATGCAGCATGCGAATCAAAAACAGCGTGTGCGCGTCAACCGTATAACGATGGAATAAATCATACTGCATCAATCCTGTAACCTGAGCAAACGCTGGAATATAATGCCCCAAAACGCCATAGCGGTTCATCGTTCGCAGTCGGTGAAACAGATAGTTTTGCTCTTTGAGATTGGCTAAAAATAGCGCTTGATGATCAGGAGTATTGCGATAAGTGTCATCGATGGTTTGCGCGGCGATTTTTAGCGCTCGCAAGGTTCGAGTTCGAACGCGCTTGATGCCATGTTGACCCATCAGCAAAAACATCTCCAAAATTGCATCAGGATGCTGAGCAAACACGCGGTGATGCGCCATCGCAATTTGGTCGCCGATTTGGTTAAAATGCGCGTTCAATGGATGCTTAACGGGGCGCTCACTTTTGGGAAGTTTTGGCTCGATAATCGTTTCAAAGTAGTGGTTGGTCAGCATCTCAGATAAGGTAGATATTTGCATTGCCGAGCGGTAATAATCACGCATAAAGCGCTCAACAGCAGCATTTGGCGCGTCATCAACTAACGTTTCATAGCCCATTTTGTCTGCAATGTCGCGCTGATAATCAAATAATAAGCGGTTTTCACAGCGATCTGTCAAATCATGCAAATAATGACGAATTCGCCATAAAAAATCTTCTGCATCACTTAGCGTTTCAAACTCTTTTTGGGTTAAAAATCCTTGCCGAACCAAGTCAAACAAGGTATTTACCCGAAAATAGCGCTTAGTAATCCAGCCGATGATATGAATGTCACGAAGACCACCGGGAGCGGCTTTAATGTTTGGCTCAAGGTTAAATTCGGTGGCGTTATTTTGCAGATGTCGCGATTTGGCCTCATTCATTTTAATGTCAAAAAAGTCTTTTGCCGACCAAACCTCATCAACGATAGCCACAGGCATATCTTTGAGCGCCGCGTTTCCGGCTAAAAATCGCGATTCAAGTAGCGTGCTGGCAATGGTCGGCTCGCGCGCGGCGTCCAAACACTCGCTCAAACTGCGAACCGATAGCGCAGGCTCAAGCCCCACATCCCAAAGCAGCGCCACGAGAGCATCTATTTTTTTATGAAAAATTGCCGTTTGGGGACTATCTTGATCTTCTGAAAATTGCGTCAGCAGTAAAATATCAATGTCTGAATGCAGCGCAAGCTCGCTGCGACCATAACCGCCAACCGCAAATAGCGCTACCTCAAAGTCTTGCAGCTCAAAGCCAAAAAACAGCGCCAATAACAGCTCATCGATGGCGGCGGCGCGAGCATTCACCAGCGGTCGAATATTTATGTTTGAGGCAAGCGCCTCATTGGTATCATTATGAATTTGCTCAAGCCAAGTCGTAATTAAAGGTTGCCATTGATCTTGGTTGGTTGAGGTTAAAGTAGGAAGGGGTGCTAACTTAAAACTTGTCATTTGAGTCATGGTTACCCCTTGAAATCCTACCATATTAATTTGAAAATTTAGCTTTTTTTACAAAGCATCGTTTGAATTGAAGACACGCCCTAGACTTGCATAGTGCGTTTAACTTAATTTACGCCAATTTTAGCCCAAAAAAAAGACCGCAACCTTGCAGTCTTTTTATTTTTTATTGCTTTAAAAAGCTTAAATCTTCTTCAGGGCGGGTGGTGAACACCTCACAGCCGTTATCGGTGACCACCAGCGTATGCTCCCACTGGGCGGACAATTTGCGATCTTTAGTGATCGCTGTCCACTCGTCCGGCAAAATCTTGGTCTGCCAAGTGCCTTGGTTAATCATCGGCTCAATGGTAAAGGTCATTCCGGTTTTTAGCTCAAACCCTGTACCTTTTTTGCCATAATGCAACACTTGTGGCTCGTGGTGAAACTCGTTTGAGATACCATGACCGCAAAACTCACGGACGATACTAAAGCGCTCAGGCTCGACCACTTCTTGAATTGCCGCGCCAACATCACCTAAGCGAGCGCCATTTTTGACCACACTCATTCCGGCATAAAGCGCCTCTTGAGCCACCTTACAGATGCGCTCTGCCATGATGGAGCCATTACCGACCACCCACATTTTTGAGGTGTCGCCATAATAACCATCTTTGATGACCGTCACATCAATGTTAATGATGTCGCCGTCTTTTAGGATTTTATTTTCGGATGGAATCCCGTGGCAAACCACATGATTGACCGAGGTACAAATCGACTTAGGAAAGCCGTTATAGTTGAGCGGGGCTGGGATAGCTTTTTGCGTATTGACGATATAATCATGAGCGATTTGGTTGAGCGCTTCGGTGCTAACGCCAACTTTCACGTGCTCATCAAGCATCACCAGCACATCACTGGCAAGCTTTCCGGCAACGCGCATTTTATCTAAAGCATCTTTTGATTGGATTAAGGATTTTTTCATTGTCATTATCAATAGGTTCGTAAATAAATTACAGTGGTCATATTATAGCATAATCTGGCTACGGCGCGTAGCGGCGACAAGTCTACTTTATCTGAATTAAACCGAGTAGCAGCTTGTCAGCATTGATGCAAGACCCCGTACAAAATCACTATATTGTAAAACAATATTTTATTATTTGCGCTACACAACCTGTCATGACTTATTAATATCAGTTTGCCATAATATAATCGTTGTTTTGATTACCCTTGTCTTGATAATCTTTAAACGATTTAGCAAAATTTTTAACGATTTAATCACTATAAAATTAATAACTATAAAAAATAAGAATATTACGATCTAAACTTTTGAAAACATGAGTATTTTGAGGAAAGAAAAAGTTGCGATCAAATAAAATGAAATATTTTATTTATAAGTTGCAATTAGTTAGAGATAAACATGAGGCATATTCTCTTGCCTTTTGTGAGTCAATAAGCATAAAGCTATCCAAAAACCTTGAGGAGAAACTATGAAAACCATGACTTCAGCCCTATTTGCCGGAATCCTTGCCGTAGGAACGCTTGCTGCTGCAGGCTGCCAATCTACGCCAAGTGCAACTGCCCCAGTGACTCACCCCGTCACCAACAATGACTTGCAAGCTTATAACTGGCAATTGGTGGATGCTACTCGTACTAATGGCAGCAAGGTTACCCAGCTTTTTTCTAACCCTGCCAAACCGTTGACGTTAAGCTTTTTTAACAGCAATGGTAGCAATCGCGTGACCTTTATCAACACTTGTAACAACATGGGCGCAGAATATAGCGTTGTTAATGGCAATGTTCAGCTGTCAAATATGCTCAGCACCATGATGGCATGTCCTGAGCCACAAGCAAGCTTTGATACCGCAACTTTAGCAACGGTGAATGGTAAATATACCCTAAACAAAAATGCCAATAATGTTCCTATCTTGACTATTACCAATAGCAATCAAGTTGCGCATTTTAAAGCCGTTGCTAAATAAGGTTGAACAAGCGTAGCATTACGCAGAACAAGAAAAAAGCCTCATTAATTGGGGCTTTTTTTATGGCTAAATTTTGTCATTCTTGTAAATTAATCGGCTAAAATAGACTTTTTAGAAATAATTAGAGAATGATTGTGAACAAAATAATTGCGGTAATGGGACTTAGTACGATGGTGCTAGCAGGCTGTCAAAGCTTGCCGCAGCAAAGCGCAAAGCCGATGGTAAATCCAATCGTCAATCAAATGCCACTGATGGATAGAAATGGCTTGATTGCGTATGTTGAGGAAGAAGGTGTCGGCGCTTCAAAAGTATCCAGCCTTTATACGATAAGTCCTGACGGCAGTCATCGCGAATTGATTGACCGCTTAAATGGTTATATCTACGCGCCGTCGTGGTCGTTTGACGGCGCAAAACTTGCCTACAGTAAGCAGGCCATGCGCGAAGCCCCAAAGATTTTTATCTATGATAAAGCCAGTAAATCGTACAAGCTGACGGTAAGTAATAAAGGCAGTAACTTGTCAGCGGCGTTCTCCCCCGATGGTCAAAAGCTGGTGTTCAGCTCAACGATGGGCGGCAATGCCGATATTTATGAGCAGCAGCTTAGTGATGGCGCGGTCACGCAGCTGACGCGATTGCCAAGCACTGAAGTTCAGCCAAGCTACGCGCCAGATGGTCAAAGCGTGATTTACGTGAGTGACAAAGCGCGCGCCGGTCGACCAAGGCTGTATCGGCAGTATTTAACGGCTGATGGCAAGGTCGGTCGCGTCGTTCCCATTGCTACGACTGGCTACGCGGCAAGCCCGATGGTAAGCTTCGATGGCTCAAAGCTTGGCTTTTTAAATGGCAAACAGGCGGCGGTGATGACCCTGAGCAGTGCTCAAGTCCTCAACCTTGGCGATACTGGACTTGATGAACCGGCAAGGCTGTCGCCAAGTGGCAAATTCGCCGTCTATCCGATGCAAAACGCGGCAATCAATGGTCAAACCGGAAGTAGCCTTGTCATCCGATCCTTAACCGTTAGCGGCGGCTACACCATCAGTAGCAAAACTGGTGGCGTGATTCGCGCGCCAAGTTGGGGCAAATAAAAGGGATCAACTTATGGCACATAAAAAAGTCAACTTACCGCAAAAAATCTGCCCCGTTTGCCAAAAGCCGTTTGCTTGGCGCAAAAAGTGGGCACGTGATTGGGATAGTGTGGTGTATTGTTCGGAAAAGTGTCGGCGGGGGAGATCTTCTTTTAGCGCGCATGTAAACCACTAACTATTAAAACTATTACATTTGATATTAGCTTTTTGTAAAGCCGATAATTTCGCTTTATTGTCAGAATGAAGGATACAGCTTTGAACGTCTAAGCTTGATAAAATTTTGGGGACAATCCTATAATCTCTACTATCTATTGGAAAACCTAATTCAATGTAAGCATCATCCTGACTAACGCCAGTTGCTTTAATATCCTGAGAAGCAATATGAGCAACATTACCATTTGCGCGACCTTCCTGATTCAATAAGACAAGCAATCCGTTTCCGTGAATTGAAATATATTCTTGAAAACTCTCAGAGTCTTTTCTGCAACTACATTCTATACTATTAAAATAGTGACTAGTTATACAAGTAGATTGAATTTTAATATGTAAAGGTTGAGAAGTATTGAGTTCCAAGGTTTGTAAAACCGTGGCTTCAACATTTCCATCGTTATATACTGTTACTTTAAATTTGCCGAACTCAGTCTGTAGGCTTCCCTCTGCCATTTGAAATACTAGTGGTGATATCATCTGATTGCTCCCAATGATTTAAGAATTCGTCTCTGCAGAAATTATACCATTCAGTGCTAGGTTCATAGAAAAACTTTGGCTTATTATTTGAAGCCTTTGTGCCGAAATTATATCGGCTATCAATAGCTAGATTATTCAGTATAATTAATTCATGTTCGAATAAATAGTCATGCTGTTTTACTATTATTTGTTCTGGATAGTCTTTTATTAATTTACTTAATATATCGTGTGTTTCTTTAAGGCGCTGATTTTCTTTAGCTATCTTAGTATCCTCTTCAGTATGTATGTAACGTTTCGCTGTCATCGTTATAGCATTAGAGTCTATCGGAGCTATAATTATTCTTATTTTAGTACCTTTTACAAGAGAATTTTTAAAGCATTCACGATAATTATTAAACAGTGAGTTTAAATGAAGACCTAAGAGGTCTATATCTTTAGAATTTTCTATTAATTTAGTAAAGCCATTAGGGTACTCATCATTAATAGTTTTTAGATAAAAAGTTTCCTCAAAATGTTTGTCAATCATCTCAATAAGTTTGTATATAATCACAATAAGTAGAACATAAAAACTTCCAAAAACTGTTTTAAAGAAAAATTCATCAGTAACTATAATATTAAAGAAAATAATGATTATACTAGACCAAAAAGCCAATAAAAAAGCTTTGTCTTTTTTTAAAATTCTCATCCATTTTTCAGTCATCTTTAAACTTGTCTCTCAAGTAGTGGTGCGCTTATTCTTCCATTCTGCCATTGTCCACGATAAGGATTAGTAGTACCGTATACTTCACTAAATAGAATATGAGCTATTCTAGCGCCTAGCTCAAATTCAAAATCAAAATTAGATGCATTGAACATACCAAATGTTAATTCACCTGAATATTTTGGGTTAACTTGACCAGTAGAGAGCATTATACCTGAACGAAAAAGAGTTCCTCTAGGTCTAATTATACCTACTAAATCGTCGGTCATATTTAATGACTCAATAGTTGTAACTAGAATATATTCTTGAGGTTTTAGAATATAAGAAGAAAGCTGATTAATATCAAATTCTGCTATTTTTTCTGAATTTAATGTTGACCTTTTATCTATACCTAGAAATGACTTAGACTTCATAAGTTTTGAAACGATACCAACTCTTAAATCAATCCCTGCACCCTCAGGATTATTACGTTCCCTTTCAGAAATATTTTCTATTAGAGGAGAGTTATCTTGATTAACCAGTGCAAGTATTTTGTCTATTCCAATCATTAGATTTACCTTACCTTTGCGTTTTGAAATTTAATGTATTTTTTATTTAGCTCTGAATAATTATCTGGACTTAGTATGATTCTTTTGATTTAATTATCTTTGCAATGAGATTAGCAGAATTCATTTGTTTTCTACTTAAAAATGCATTCTGCAATAAATTTTTAAATAGTTTACAAATACTACAAATTCGGATTTAACCACTTCTCCGCCGTTTTCAAATCCCAACCCTTTCGCGCCGCATAGTCCTCAAGTTGGTCGCTGCTAATTTTACCAACGTTAAAATATTCGCTGTCAGGGTGCGAGTAATAAAAGCCGCTGACTGAGGACGCCGGCCACATGGCAAAGCTTTCGGTTAATTTAGTTCCGATAGCGTCCGTCGTGCCAAGCCAGTCAAACAGCTTGCCTTTTTCGGTATGCTCAGGGCAGGCAGGGTAGCCGGGGGCGGGGCGGATGCCGACGTATTTTTCTTTGATAAGCGCCTCATTATCAAGCGTCTCATCCGGCTGATAGCCCCAATAGTCGGTGCGGATGAGCTTATGCAAATGCTCTGCAAAGGCTTCGGCTAAGCGGTCGCAAAGCGCTTGCACCATGATGGCGTTATAGTCGTCGCCTGCCGCCTTGTAGTCCTCGGCAAGCTGCTCAGCGCCAACAATGGTCACGGTAAAGCCGCCCAAATAGTCGGTATGATTAGCAGATGGCGAGATAAAATCGGCTAAGCTAAAGTTGGGCTTGCCGCTGGCTTTGTCGCTTTGTTGGCGCAAATGCTCAAACTGATAGGTCGCTTTGCCGCCGTGATTGGGGTCAGCGTCATAAACGGTGACAGTATCCGCGCCGGTTCGGCGAGCAGGCATGAGGGTAAACACGCCTTTTGCGGTGATTAATTTTTCATTGATTAACTTATCAAGCAAGGTTTGCGCGTTGTCGAACAAATCCGTTGCTGCTTCGCCGACAACGTCATCTTGCAAGATTTTGGGATATTTTCCGGCAAGTCCCCACGAGATAAAAAACGGCGTCCAGTCAATAAAGGGCAATAAGTTGGCAATCGGATAATCCTCAAGAACCACTTTGCCAAGCTGATTTGGGGTTGGCGGCGCGTAGTTGTCCCAGTCAAATTGAAAGCCAAGTTCGATGGCGTCTTTATAAGACAATTTCGCAGCTTTGGGTTGACGTTTTGCCAAGCGCTCACGAACCTTGATATAGTCCTCGCGGGTTTCATTGATTAATTCTTGGCGGTTCTCTTTGGATAACAATTTAGTCACCACGCCGACCGAGCGCGAGGCATCCGCCACATAAATGACGGCATCATTTTGATATTGCGGCTCGATTTTGACCGCGGTATGCGCTTTTGAGGTGGTCGCGCCGCCAATCATCAGCGGCAAATCCATGCCGCGCTCTTGCATTTGTTTGGCGACATAGACCATTTCATCAAGGCTTGGGGTAATCAGCCCTGATAAGCCGATGACGTCAACGTTCTCTTTGATGGCGGTATCAAGGATTTTTTCGCAAGGCACCATCACGCCCAAATCAATGATTTCATAGCCGTTACAGCCAAGAACGACGCCAACGATGTTTTTGCCGATGTCATGAACGTCCCCTTTAACCGTTGCCATAAGGATTTTGCCTTTGGCTTCGCCCGCGACTTTTTCCGCCTCGATAAAGGGATTGAGCCAAGCGACCGACTGCTTCATGACGCGCGCCGATTTCACCACTTGCGGTAAAAACATTTTTCCCGCGCCAAACAAATCACCAACGACGTTCATGCCGTCCATTAAGGGACCTTCGATGACCTCAAGCGGTCGTGGGTATTTTAGCCGTGCTTCTTCGGTGTCCGCTTCGATATAGGTGGTGATGCCTTTAACCAAGGCGTACTCAATGCGCTTTTCAACCGTATTGTCACGCCACGCCAAATCGGCAGTGCTGTCTTTTTTCTTACCATCATTTTGATAGTTTTCGGCAATGGTCATGAGCCGTTCGGTGGCGTCTTGACCCGATTCACCTTGGTTGCGGTTGAGCATGACGTCTTCGATGGCGTCGCGCGCTTCCTTTGGAATGTCGTCATATAATTCAAGCATCGAAGGGTTGACGATGCCCATGGTTAAGCCGTTTTTGATGGCGTGGTATAAAAATACCGAGTTAATCGCCTCGCGAATGGGATTACCGCGAAAGCTAAACGACACGTTGGACACACCGCCTGAGACCATGGCATTGGGCAAATTGTCCGTAATCCAGCGCGTGGCATTGATAAAGTCCGCACCGTAGTTGTTATGCTCGGTGATTCCGGTGGCAACCGCAAAAATGTTCGGGTCAAAAATGATGTCTTCACTTGGGAAGCCAACTTCATTAACCAAAACGTTATAACTGCGTTGACAAATCTCAATCTTGCGCTGCTCAGTGTCCGCTTGACCATCTTCATCAAATGCCATCACGATGACCGCCGCGCCGTAACGCATACAGAGGCGGGCGCGCTCGACAAATTCGTCATAGCCTTCTTTAAGTGAAATCGAGTTGACGACGCATTTACCTTGTGAGCGCTTAAGTCCTTCTTCGATAATGTCCCATTTTGACGAGTCAATCATTAAGGGCACGCGGCTAATGTCCGGCTCACCGGAAACCAAGTTGATGAAATGAATCATCGCTTGCTTGGAGTCGAGCATCCCCTCGTCCATGTTGATATCGACGATTTGCGCGCCGCCCTCGACTTGGTCGCGCGCCACATCAAGGGCTTCGGTGTAGGCTTCGGTTTTAATGAGTCGCAAAAATTTCTTGGAGCCGGTGACGTTGGTGCGCTCACCGACGTTCACAAACAAGCTGTCTTTGGTGATGTTAAAGGGTTCAAGTCCTGATAATCGGCAGGCAGGCGGGATTTCGGGGATTTCGCGCGGTGGGAAATTGGCAACCATGTTGGCAATCTGGCGGATGTGTTCAGGCGTTGTCCCACAGCAGCCGCCAACGATATTTAAAATACCCGCTTTGGCAAAGCCTTCAAGCAGCGCGGCAGTTTCTTCCGCTGTTTCGTCATACTCGCCAAACTCGTTGGGCAAGCCAGCGTTTGGATGCGCGGAAACAAAAGTATTAGCGATGTTTGACAGCGTTTGGATATGCGGTCGCAGTGCATCTGCCCCAAGCGCGCAGTTAAAGCCCACCGATAGCGGCTTGGCATGGCGGATGGAGTTGTAAAACGCTTCTGCCGTTTGTCCTGACAGCGTTCGCCCTGAGGCGTCAGTAATCGTTCCTGAAATCATAATCGGCAATTCAAAACCGATATCTTCAAACACGCCCGTCACTGCAAAAATCGCCGCTTTGGCATTTAGCGTATCAAAAATGGTTTCAATCAAAATGATATCCACGCCACCTGCGATTAAAGCAAGCGTCGCCTCGCGGTAATTGAGCACCAACTCATCAAAGGTAATGTTGCGAAACGCTGGGTCATTGACGTCAGGCGACAGCGAGCAAGTTCGCGAGGTTGGACCAATCACCCCCGCTACAAATCGCGGCTTTTCTGGCGTTTTTTTGGTAAATTCGTCCGCCACTTCGCGAGCAATTCGCGCCGCCTCACGGTTCATCTCCGGAACCAAATGCTGCATGTCGTAATCTGCCATCGACAGCCGCGTACCGTTAAAGCTGTTGGTCTCGATGATGTCTGCGCCGGCTTGTAGGTGCGCTCGGTGAATGTCCTGAATCATTTTAGGCTGCGTGAGCACGAGCAAGTCATTATTGCCTTTTACATCTTGCGCAATATCGGCAAAGCGCTCGCCGCGATAGTCGGCTTCGCTCAATTTATACGTTTGGATGTGCGTTCCCATTGCGCCATCAAGCATCATAATTCGGCGAGTTAAAATATCGACAAGCCGCTCGCGCGCCGTCATCTGCTGGGCTTTAAAATTAAAAACCTCCGGCGGCGTCAATTCAAAATCGCTTGGATTGGTAGTAGTAATAGAGTTGTTGCTTGAGGTCGGGGCGTGGGCTGTGCTCATAAAATGACTGCTTATATCAAAGAAAAATAAGAAAAAATGAATCGAAAAAGAAAGGCAATAAAGAGGCGTTAAAAGGGTAAATAATGACTATTTTACCATGAAAAATGGTTCACTTTATGCCGAACAGTTTGAGCCATCAAAACCAATATTAATAATGGAAAAGTGATCGAATAATAGTTTAAAAGTAGCTTCAACCACAATTAATTACTGCGAAATCAAAAATTTGGCTAGAAACTAAACAAAAGTTACATGAAGCTTACAAATAACAGCGTAATTGCAAATTAGTTTTCCAAGCGTAATGTGGTAATTTAATTTTGTGAGTTTAAAGCAACTTTTCATACTATTTAAACAAATAAATAAAAGCAAAGTGAAATCATGGTTTAGCAGCAGTATTAAATAAACTTGGTAGTTCACTTTGAAAAGATTTAATAACGATCTTGTTATAACAGCTTAATCATTTTTGCTTTATGTTTTTAAAATTAAGCTCACGGTTGTCACCGGTTTTAAGCTCAAATTCGAACGGCGATCAATTAAACAGCAGCTAATAACCGCCGCCGCCGAATGCAAATCATCATCCCATTATTAAGGATCACTTTATGACAATTTTACGAGGTGCTGCTATCAGCGCGCTTACGGTTAGCCTTGCAGCACTCAGTGGTTGTAACAACATCATGCCACAAAAAACCGTGGCGACAAAACCGGTGGCTGCAACCTCGGCGACCGCTAATATGAACTTATTGCAAGTGGCGCAAAGCAATTCTGATTTTTCACTCCTTGTCGAGGCGGTTCAAGCAGCAGGGCTGACGGGCGTTCTTGCCAACCCAAATGCTAACTTTACCATTTTTGCGCCAACTAACGACGCTTTTGTCCAAGCATTGCAACAAACCGGAATGACTAAAGCTCAGCTTTTTGCCAACAAGCCACTACTCACCAAAATCTTGGGCTATCACGTTATCAATGGCAACAAAGCCCTTTATAGCAGCGATTTGAAATCTGGCAATGTGATGACGCTTAGCAATGATCCGCTGATGGTTACAGCAACAGGTCAGCTGATGGATGAAATGGGACGCACGACCAACATCATCAAAACCGACATTAAAGCCAGTAATGGCGTGATCCACGTGATCGATCATGTGTTAATGCCAAAATAAACGAAGGCTTGCAAGCGTTTATATTTTTTAATACCAAACAAGGTTAATACCTAACCATCTTAATATATAAAAGGATAAGACCATGCTAAAAAAGAGCTTACTTCCATTATCAATTGCTGCAATGATGGCACTTTCGGCTTGTAGTAACAACACCAAGCCTGCGGATGAAACAGACGCTGCGGCAACCACCACTGAGCCTGCAACGCCTGCCTCAACCACAGAAGCAGAACCGGCGCCTGCTGTCGTTCCTGAAGCGCCTGTTGATGAGATGGATCCTGCAGCTGCCAACGTTTCTGAAAAAACCATTGGCGAGATCGCCGCCGAAACGCCAGATTTAAGCACGCTTACTGCTGCGCTTAAAGATGTGGGACTTGACACTACATTGATGTCAGAAAATGGTCGCTTTACCGTATTTGCGCCAACCAACGCGGCATTTGATGAGCTATTGACCAAACTTAACATGACCAAAGAGCAGTTATTTGCTGATAAAGAGATGCTCAAAGCGGTACTAAGCTACCACGTCATCCCAGAGCAAGAAGTTAAAGCTGCCGATATTCCTTATGGTACTGACATCAAAACGGTCAATGGTCAAACATTTATGATTGATAAAGACAACATGATCACCGATGCCAGCGGCAACAAAGCGAGCATTGCCAAAACCGATATATTAGCCAGTAATGGTGTGGTTCATGTGATTGATAAAGTATTGCTGCCAAAACAATAAATTTTTACCACTAAAAAAAGCTTGGCAAATGGTCAGGCTTTTTTTATGTTGAGCGATTTTTAGCGGATCAACAAAAGCAGTCGGCAATAAAAAATCCCAAGCCGCCGCTTAGGATTTTTTGAACAGTTAAATCAGCTATTTAAACACAACTTATTTGAGGTCTTTATCTAAAGATTGGCTACCAATCTCAGCGTCCCGCAACGCTTGTTGACGTTTAAGATGACGCTCTTCCCAATAAGGCGCGTTTTTGATACCAAATTTAGCAGGATCAAAGTCATAATGAGCAACGCCAGCTTTTCGCTGTCTTTCGTAGTCTTTGAGCATCGTCAAGGTGGGTCGAGCCACAAAGAAGATGACCAAAATCCCTACAATGTTCAACCAAGCCATAAGACCAACGCCAATATCACCAATCGTCCAGATATAGCCTGCTGAATTTAGACCGCCGTAAGCGACCATCGCCATGATGAGGACTTTGACTAAAAATAATCCAGTGCGGTTGGCATTTCGGCTGATAAAGCGGGTCAAGTAAGACACGTTGACTTCAGCGATATAGTAATATGCCAAAATGGTGGTGAAGGCAAAAAAGAACACGGCAAGCGCAATAAAGATATTACCAAAGCCGCCATAAACCGACTGCATTGCCATTTGGGTGAAGGCAGGCGAGTTGATTTCCGTGGCGGTTGCTACGTTTTGAATGATAAAGCTGCCATCCGCGGCGGTAGTACATTTGTTAGCTGCAAAGCACTGAATATTGTACGTTCCCATGGTCAAGATCATAAATGCGGTCGCAGAACAAACGAGCAGCGTATCGACATAAACAGAGAACGCTTGAACCAAACCTTGCTGAGCAGGATGCTCAACTTCAGCCGCGCCCGCTGCGTGAGGTCCTGTTCCTTGACCCGCTTCGTTAGAGTAAATACCGCGTTTTACGCCCCAACCAATCGCCGCACCAAAGCCTGCTTGTGCCGTGAAGGCATCGCCGATGATCAAGCCGAACACTTCAGGGATTCGCTCAAAGTTGGTAAACATGATAATCAAGGCTAAAGCAATATAACCGATCGCCATAAACGGTACGACAAACTCGGTAAAAGTCGCAATTCGTTTAATACCACCAAAAATGATGATCCCTAAAATGACAAGAATAGCCACAAGCGCGCTTAAGCGAATCGCGCCGACATCGATGCCAAGAATGTTCATCGGATTGCCTTCACCCATCACCTGAGTGACCGCATTGATAACACCGTTTGCTTGAACACCAGGCAAGAACATGCCACAAGCAAGGATAGAGGCGATCGCAAATACCACCCCATACCAGCGCTGATTTAAAGCGCGCTCAAAATAGTAGGCAGGACCCCCGCGATATTGACCGGTGACCGCATCTTTTTCCTTATAAATCTGAGCAAGTGTTGACTCAACATAAGCGGTTGATGCGCCTAAAAAGGCAACAACCCACATCCAAAATACCGCGCCAGGACCCCCAAAGCCGATGGCAGCGGCAACCCCTGCAATGTTCCCCATGCCAACGCGACCGGCTAGCGATACAGCAAGCGCCTGAAATGAGGAGATGCCATCCTCACTAGATTTGCCTTTAAACAGCAAACGAATCATCTCACCAAACAAGCGCACCTGAACAAATCGCGTCATGATGGAGTAAAACAATCCTGCGCCCAAACACAGATAAACCAGCGCGGGGCTCCAAATAATTCCATTGACGATATTGACCAAATTTTCCATATTGTCTTCCTCAAATCATCTCAAAGTGGTGACTATTGGCTCATCAATTGTTTTGACGCATTGCCAATATCAGCTTAGCGAAAGTTTGAAACTCTGATTTTGAAACCCTGATTTTAAAACCTTAGTGTTGTCATCATCACTGTCGCCCAAACGCTTTTTTTATTGCGTAAGTTTTCAGCTAATCTCACCCTTGAGGAGAGTTTTATGCGTTTAATCAGCCACAATAGCCAGCAACGTTTTAAAAAAATTAGCAAACTAAATTTCATTAAAACAATGATTTATTTTCCAATTGCTTCTAAACGTTGCTGGATGATACGGCTACGTAACTGCAATTTGCCACAGTTTTAAATTGATTACTAGCAATTTTTTTTATAGAGGAATAATAATAGTTATGAATGGAAGAATCAGAGCACGTAACGGTTAGCCTTGATTTTTTTGGCGTTATAATGATTTAAAAACTATTGTTTTATATTAAAAATATAGATCAGCTTATTGAGCATTTATAAATCATTTTAAAATTAATGAAGACGCTAAAATCATTAAGTTAACTTAAATGATTGATTTAAAAATCTTGCTTGATTAAATAACAAGAATTGAGCTCTAAAAATTAGATGGCATAAGCGCAAAGGTCAGCATTGGGGCGATTGCGGTTGTGTTTTGGTAACGGTGAATTGTAAATTTCGCCTGATCGCGCCATTATTAGCAGCATAAAGAAAGATTGGCGATCAAAGACTGCCTGCTATAAATGATCGGTAGCGCTTTGATTCGTGTTGAAAGCATTAGGAGAACATTATGTCGCGTGATTTTGTCAAACTGTCTGGCAAATCTGTTAGCAAGCAACCCTTGGTTAAACCATCATTTGTATTATTAAAGCCGATTTTGTTATCCGCTGCCCTTATTACCGGTTCAGTCAGCTTAACCGGCTGTGGTTATAACAACTTGCAAGCGCAAGATGAGCAGGTCACTGCCGCATGGTCTGAGGTGGTTAACCAATATCAGCGCCGAGCCGATTTGGTGCCAAACTTGGTCAAAGTGGTGAAACAATATGCCGATCAAGAAAAGTCAGTATTGACCGAAGTTGCCGCAGCAAGGTCGCGAGCCGGAAGCATTAACATCACCCCTGAGGTGCTCAACGACCCACAAGCGATGGAGCGTTACGCCGCAGCGCAGTCCGAGCTTGGCGGCGCGCTGTCACGATTGATGGCAGTTTCTGAGCGCTATCCTGATTTAAAATCGGATGCGTTGTTCCAAGATTTGCAAGCTCAGCTTGAGGGCACAGAAAACCGGATTACGGTCGCTCGCAACCGCTATATCCAAGAGGTTCAAGGTTATAACACTTCGGTTCGCCAGTTCCCAACCAACATTACCGCAAAAGTATTTGGCATGCAGCCAAAGCCAAACTTTACCGTGGCAAATGAGACACAAATTTCAACCGCGCCAACCGTTGATTTTGGGGACGATAAGAAATAGCAAAAATTTATTAAAAATAAAGACTTGGCTTGAATAATAATTTATTAATAATAAAAAGGGATGGTTTAGCAAGGATGCCCTTGAGGTGGTAACGTCGGATGAAAAACGCGAAAGCAATTGGATCAGCAGTATTATTAAGCGTAAGCTTGGGCGGCATGGGGCAGGTATTTGCAGCACCAAACGATGTGGCGGTCGCGTCAGCCGATGACAACCGGTTAAACCCAAGCAATCATAGCGCTGATGAGTTGGTGGCGATTGCAAAAGCGCGGCAAAGTAATGAGGCGATCAATGATGCGCTTGATAATGAGGCGTTAAATGATACCATTCTTAATAATGATGCCATCACGCAAAGCTCCCAAAGCGATGCTACTCAATCTTCCTCTGCTAATTCTACTTCTACAAAGCCGGCGGTCACCTCAAGTGCTCAAAGTGTCGATGCTGATAAGCTCATTTTAAATCAGCCGGTCGTTGATCAAGCCAATATTTTAACGGCAACTGAAAAACAGCGCTTAACCGATCAGCTGCAAAGCATTTATCAGTCTGGACTTGCGCAAGCGGCGGTAGTCATTGTCCCCACGACCAATGGCTTACCGATATTTGACTACGCGCTACAAGTGGCGGACAAATGGCAGCTTGGCAATAAAGATATCGATGATGGTCTGCTGATCGTTTTGGCGGTCAATGATCGCAACATCTATATTTTGACCGGCTATGGTCTTGAAGGCACGCTTCCTGATGCGGCGGTCAAACGCATTATCCGCGAAGATATCACGCCGTTATTTAAGCAAAATGACTACGCGGCAGGATTAAGCTCAGGGATTGATGCTCTGACAGCAAGGCTCAAAGCCGATCCTGACGTGTTAGCTCGAGCGGACGCTCAAGCTGCTGAGCGCACCCAAAGTGGCGGCGATGATACGCCCTCGAGCATCTTTTTATTTATCATGGCGATGATTTTTGGTAATGTCATCACCGCGATTTTTGGTCGAGTATTGGGATCAATGCTGACTGCAGGCGGCTTTGTGGTTGGTTCACTGGCGCTTGGTGGTGGTATCGTTATGACCGTGATTATGGCGATATTTATTTGGCTGTTTTTGATTTCTCGCGGTGGCGGCGGTGGTCGAGGAGGTCGCGGCGGTGGTGGTGGCGGCATGATCTTTTTACCAGGGTTTGGCGGTGGTAGCAGCGGCGGCGGTTTTGGTGGTGGCGGCTTTGGCGGCGGTGGATTCGGCGGCGGCGGTGGCGGCTTTGGGGGCGGCGGTGCTGGTGGCTCTTGGTAAACTTGAAATTTAAAGCGGTACTCAAACTGACCGTCACGCTAAAATCAGCCTAGTCACATCATTCGCTAAATTTAGTGTGTTTGATTGGATATATTTTTTGCTAATTTGAGGATTTATCATTCATGGCAAAGCCTTCTCAGTCCGATGTCAAGCCAAGCTTTGCCCGCTTATGGCGTCAGGTTTCGTTTATTCCGATGCTGCATAGTCGCTGGTTGACCGCTGCGGTCAAAGCAAAACTGAGCGATAAAATTATGGAAGCGGAGCGCGGTCATCGCGGCGAGGTGTTTTTAATTATTGAAAATCAGCTTCCGATTCCAGACGCTTATCAGTTGACGTGTCGCGAGCGCGCGATTGACTTATTTAGTGACTACCGCGTTTGGGACACCGAGGAAAATACGGGCGTTTTGGTTTATGTCAATATTTGCGAACAAAGTCTTGATATCATTGCCGATCGCGGTATTAGTGAGCATGTCAGTCCAACCATTTGGCGAGCTATGTGTGATAAAGCCGTGGCTGGCATGAGCAATCAAAAATATGACGCCAGCCTTTGCGAGCTGATTGATGAAATCGGTCAGCTGCTTCGGCAATACTATTATTTAGAACATGATCCCGCTGGTAATGAGCTGAGCGATTCGGTTATCTTTTTAAAATGATAAATTGTTTAAAGTAAAAATTGGGCAGATTCATTCTCAGCTATTTTTACTTATTTTTTTAGGGGCGTTTTTATCATTTTTAAGTTTTTCAAATACCTTGAAGTTGTTCAAACAATAAAGGCAAAGCGCGACCGGCGGGTGCGGCAATGGTCACATCGACTATGGTGTTTGGCGTTGGGTGTGGATTGATTTCGATAATTTTTGCGCCATGCTGCTGAGCGATTCCGGCAAGTCCTGCCGCTGGAAATACCAAACTTGAGGTGCCAACACTCATAAAAACATCGCAAGCGGCAGCAGCACTTTCGGCGATTTGCCATTCGTTTTTAGGCAATGCCTCGCCAAACCAGACGATATCAGGTCGCAGCAGTCCGCCGCAAATCTCACAATACACCAAATTATTATCAAGCGCTTGCTTAGCGTTTTCGCTTGGATTGGGCGATTGTTTTGATAGATTTTGACAACAGCTACAGCGATTTTGCCAAAGCCTGCCGTGCAAATGAGAAACGTCGCTTCCTGCTTGTTCATGCAAATCATCGACGTTTTGAGTGATTAAGGTAAAGTGAATGCCCGTATTTGCCGCCGACTTTTGCCATTGGGCAAGGGCTAAATGGGCAGGATTGGGCTTTTTATCGATGACTTGTTGGCGTCGCCACTGATACCAGCCCCAAACAAAATCAGGATTGGCTTTAAAGGCTGCCGGATTTGCCAAATCTTCTGCGCGGTAATTTTCCCAAAGTCCGGTTTGTTTATCGCGAAAGGTCGGAATGCCGCTTTCAGCAGAAACGCCTGCGCCGGTTAACACACAAACCGATTTGGCAGCTTGCAACATCTTCGCCGCTTTATTGATCTGCATCATTATTTCTTTGGGTAATTCTGCTACCATAACCGCACCTTGAGATTCACAACGGCTTATATTTAGACGGATTGACTTATGATAGACGGTATTTGGTGGCTTGTCATATTGATTTTGGTGATCGCCGCGCTTTGGTGGGTTGCCAAACGGCGCGATGATGACAAAAACAAAACGTCCAAGCCAAAGCCTAACTCCGCTTTACAAAAAACGGCGCGACTCATTGAGCAAAGCTTTGCTGATGTCCGCGTCACCCAAAAGCCCAATCATTTGATTGTCAGTAAGTCTGGACAAAAAATCGCCATGATTACTATAGATAAAAAAGTGGCGGCAGGTCAGCGCAAGCTAGGGGATGCCCTAGTGCTGAACTATCATAAAATCCCTTCATGCGACCAGTTAATGGCTGATTTTGCCCGCGATAACGAATAATTATGTAACTGGTATAGCAAAGATTTAATCATAGCAAATGACGGTGAGAATTATTTAAAGCTGGCTAATGTTTGCAATTAAAATTATTCTAGCGTCTAGAACTATACGGGTAAAACTATGACGACCATTTTAAGGTCAAGGTTTAGCCGAAATACCAAAAGCAAGTCATCACTAAAGGCGCAATCATGGCATCAAAAGCGGTCGGTAAAACTGTCATTAAAAGTTTTAAAATTATCGTGGTGTTTAGCGCCATCTTATCGTTAACAGGCTGCGATAAGCTGATAGATATTATCAAGCGCGATAAATTTTTAAACTTTTTAACAGAAAAGTTTGCCACCGAGTCAGAAGCTGCGCCTACAGCTGAAGTGATCACTGAAAACCCTTGCGTTAAGCCTTGGGTCATTCAAGGGATCAAAGACAACATTATCGAGAAAGCCAAAGACGGTATGATCAAAGCTTACGGGTTTGATCCGGCAAGCGATGATCTTATAGATCGCTCTGATATCACCATCGATAGCATCTCAGCGGCAAGCGCTCGCGATGATGACCGCGTCGACTGTGAAGCGCAAGTGAACATCACCTATCACGGCAACACCCAAACCGAAACCGATTTAAGCGCTCAGTTGGTACAACTGCTTAATAACGACTATTTTAGTGAATTGCTGGTAAGCTTTGGCATTGACACCAGTGCTATTGCAACTTTATCTAATTTGCGCGACAACAGCTTTTCAGCCTTTATCAACTATGATGTTGGCAAAGCTTACAACGAAGCAGGCGAGGAGGAGGAAAACTACTACGTTTACAATATTGCCGCTCCTGCTGCTATGCTTTCAGCGATGGTTGAATTTGACAAACAAATGCAAGCGGACGTTGCTATGATGGCGCATTATGATGGTTTTGATGATGTTATTATTGAAGAGCCAAACGGCATGGACGAAAATTGGGAAACCTCACGCCGCCGCCAAAGTGTGAGCGACTTGCCGCCAAAGCCTGAACCTACAAAAGCGCCGACCACGCAAAGCACCATCCGCGTTCGTGATGACTATGCTGAAGACACTGTGGTTATCGAAGAGCCTGCTGCCACTAATGATGATGACAGTTACGACTATGAAACGGTAGAGGTTTACGAAGAAGATTATTAGTTAAGGAAATGCAGAATTATGGGGAATGGTGCGCCCGGCGGGAGTCGAACCCACGACCCTCGGCTTCGGAGACCGATACTCTATCCAACTGAGCTACGGGCGCATGATCAAAAATAAAGACCGCCTAGTCTAACAAATAAAATTCTAATTGCCAATGCGTAATATCAAATTGAACTCTTTTTAAAGAAAAAACCGCCAAGCGCTTAATCAAGCATGGCAATTTGACCCGCTTTTCCCTTATAATGCTAGGGAGAATAATCATTGTTGACCACCGATTACAATTGAGCCCGCCATCAATGCTTGATTTGGCAGATTTTACTTGTGCTTTGATCGCCAAATTGATCGTGAGTGAAGCCCGCCCTTGTAATAGTAATAAGAGAACGTGACGAATGAGAAAAGTAGTTATGTTATCGGCAGCTGCCATTCTAGGAATCGCTAGTATCGCGGTGAGCCAAGCTGAGGATGTCCCCCAAACGCCTGTGACCGTCAGTGATGTTGCTGAAGGTAAGGAAGTTGTCAAAGAAAATATTCCCGAAAAACTTGGGGATAAAACGCAAGCCGCTGCTGATACTAAAGACAGTGATGGTCCTGCTGATGATCCTGAAGCTACTGCGGATGCGGCGGCTACTGAAGCCACTGAAGATAGCGCTGAAGCAACGGCTGCGGCGGCTCCTGCTGCTGAAGAAGAGCCCGTCCCTGAAGATACGCCGCAAGTGAAAAAACTTATTGCCCTTTATCCAAATCTGATTGCTCGAATTCAGCCGGTTGGAAAGGTGTGTTTTGAAGGCGGTGAAGCTTGTGACGTGACCGCGCGATCATCGGGTGCTTCTGCTGACGGTAGCCCACGCGATGGTGAAGCGGTATTTAACGCCGTTTGTCATACTTGTCACGCTGCAGGATTGCTTGGTGCACCAAAAATGGGCGACGCGGCATCTTGGGCGCCGCACATTGCTAAAGGTAAAGACACCCTTTATACCCATGCGATCAACGGCTTTAACGCGATGCCAGCAAAAGGCGGCGCGGACATCCCTGATGAAGAAGTTCAAAACGCGGTCGATTATATGGTGGCAGGATCAAGCTAGTTTTGCTTTAGGATCATCGTCCGCTTAAACGCCTATTTGACTCAAATAGGCGTTTTTTATTGTCCTGAATAATCCCTTTTGGCAAAGCGGAATTGGGCTTTAAATCAAAGCGTTTTAAGCGGTTGAAATCGGTAAGCTTCAGCCTCACATTAAAAGGCTGCCTATATTTTTAATATTCTGCTTTTTTTAGAGCTATATCTTTTCAATAAATTGATTGAAAAATACCAATTATTGAAAAATATCAAGTAAATCGAGATGACCATGACTGATAATGAGACCCCCGCGCTTTTAATTCAAAACTTATCTAAAACGTATAAAAATGGCTTTTCAGCGCTCAAAGGCGTTAATTTAAGCGTCCCGCAAGGCGGCTTTTTTGCGCTGCTAGGTCCCAATGGCGCTGGAAAATCAACGATGATTGGGATTATCAGCTCTTTGTTTAAACCCACAACCGGCAGCGTTTATATTTTTGGCACCGATTTATTGGCAGAGCCTGCAAAAGCCAAGCAGTTCTTAGGCGTTGTTCCGCAAGAGTTTAACTTTAACCAGTTTGAAAAAGTTGAGGATATTTTAATTACTCAAGCGGGCTATTTTGGCATTTCGGCAAGTGAGTCAAGACCGCGAGCGCAAAAATTGCTTAAAGCGCTTGGGCTTTGGGATAAGCGTGATAGCAAGGCGCGCGAGCTGTCCGGTGGGATGAAGCGGCGGTTAATGATCGCGCGGGCACTGATTCACAAACCCAGACTTCTGATTTTAGATGAGCCGACCGCAGGGGTTGATATTGAGCTTCGCCGCTCGATGTGGGAGTTTATGCAGCAAATCAACATTGAAGAAAACACCACGATCATTTTAACGACGCACTATTTAGAAGAAGCTGAGCAGCTTTGCCGCAAAATTGCCATTTTAGATCACGGTGAGATTCGGGTGAATACCGATATGAAAGATTTGCTCGCTCAGTTGTCGGTTGAGACGTTTGTGTTTGATTTGGCAGAACCGCTTACCCAAAAAGTGACGCTTTTGGGCGTAACCGATGTCGCTCAAACAGACGCGCTGACTCTTGAGGTTACGCTATCTGAAGGCGAGTCGCTCAACGGCGTCTTTGAGCAGTTGTCCGATCAAGGCATAGGCGTTGCCAGTATGCGCAACAAAGCCAACCGATTGGAGGAGCTGTTTATGCGCTTGGTGGACAAAAGCCTTGATGAGCCGTTAAGTGCTTAACCAATCAACAAACCAATTAGGAGACTGCTCATGAGTTTTGCCAAACGCTGGATTGCTTTTCAAACGCTGCTGGTCAAAGAAATTCGTAGGATTTTGCGCATCTGGCCGCAAACGCTGCTGCCACCGGTGATTACCATGAGTCTTTATTTTGTGATTTTTGGCAAAATGATTGGCTCGCGCGTCGGGGAAATGGGCGGCGTGCCGTACATGCAGTTTATTGTGCCAGGGCTGATCATGATGGCGATTATTACCAACAGCTACTCAAATGTGGTATCTAGCTTTTTTAGTGCCAAATTTCATTCAAGTATTGAGGAGCTTTTGGTATCGCCAATTTCAAAACATGCCATTTTAATGGGTTATGTCAGCGGCGGCGTATTTCGCGGTTTGGCAATCGGGGTGATTGTGTCAATTGTCGCGCTATTTTTTACCAAGCTTGGCATTGAGCATATTTTTGTGACCATTTTTACCGTTCTTGGCACGTCGATTTTATTTTCTTTAGGCGGCTTTATCAATGCCGTTTTTGCGAGATCGTTTGATGATATTTCTATTATTCCAAGCTTTGTATTGACGCCTTTAACTTATCTTGGCGGCGTATTTTATTCGATGGAAAATTTGCCGCCGATTTGGCAAAATATCTCGCTATTAAACCCCATCGTTTATATGGTCAACTCGTTTCGCTTTGGTATTTTGGGCTATTCTGACGTCAATGTTTGGTATTCGATGGCAGCAATTTTTGCCTTTTGCGTGATCTTTTATATCATCGCTTATCGCTTAATTAACGATGGCTCAAAAATCCGCCTGTAACGGTTTAATTTTGCTATAGTCCGTATTAATTTATTTTAAAAAGGGTTTTCATGAGCATTCATGGTATTTTAGGCGAACAGACGACCACGTATCCGACCACTTATAGCCCCGAGATGTTATTCCCAATTGCAAGAAGCCTTGGGCGCTCGGTAATTGCAAAAAGTAATGCCGATATTGATATTGAAAGTCTGACGGCAGGCGTCGATTGGTGGCATGCGTTTGAGGTGTCATGGCTCAATGCTTTGGGCGTGGCACAAGTGGCGATGGCACGATTTACCATTTCGGCGACCTCCCCATTTATCATCGAGTCCAAATCGCTAAAATTGTATTTAAACAGTCTCAACTTTACTCAGTTTGACAGTTGGGAGGCGGTAAAAACGCTGATTAGTGAAGATTTGTCAAAATGCTTGCAGTCGGAGGTTAAAGTTGATTTATTTCGCTTAGAAGATGCCACCTCAAGGCTAATGGTCGTTCAGCCAGACGGCGTTTGTATTGATGAGGCGCTCAAAAATTTAAAAGTGCCGTTGCCACTTGCCGATCACCCAGACAGCACGCTGCTGTCAGTCAGTGACATTCAAGTGAGCGAAAATGCCAGCCAAACGTATAGCTTTTATTCCAATTTGCTGCGAAGCAATTGCCCTGTCACCAATCAGCCCGATTGGGGAACGCTTGGGGTAACGATGACCACCAAACGGCTGGTGAGTGATACCAATATGCTGCGCTATATTTTAAGCTATCAGCAGCACAACGGCTTTCATGAGCAGTGCGTTGAGCAGATTTTTGCGGATTTGATGACGCATTTTGCGCCAAGCGCTTTAATCGTTCGCGCTTGGTACACGCGCCGCGGCGGCATTGATATTAACCCTTGCCGAGTCAGTGATTTGACACTTTTGCCAAAGCCAAGCCGATTGATTCGGCAGTAAAGCGTGCTCATAAAACGTAAAAAAAAGCGCCCGATATTAGGCGCTTTTTTATGACCAATCAAAATACTAACTTAACCAACGATTGCTAACACTTCATCCAAGCTGAGCAATTGCTTTTCAGAATCGCGGCGGCTGGCGTATTCGTATTTGCCTTCGGCTAAATTGCGATCGGAAACCACAATGCGATGCGGAATCCCAATCAGCTCTAAATCAGCAAACTTCACGCCGGGGCGTTCATTGCGATCATCAAGCAGCACGTTAACGCCGCGTGATTTTAGCGTGTCATAAAGCTCAGTGGCTTTTTGCATCACCAAATCTTCTTTGGATTTCATCGGGACAATCGCCACTTCAAACGGCGCGATGGAGTCCTTAACATTAGGCGTTTGAGGCCAGATGATGCCATTGTCATCGTTATTTTGCTCGATGGCAGCTGCGATAATCCGGCTCACCCCAATGCCGTAGCAGCCCATCATTAGGGTGACGGGCTTGCCATTTTCACCTGAAACCGTGCAGTTAAGCGCTTTTGAGTATTTATCACCCAACTGAAAAATGTGACCGACTTCGATACCGCGCTTAATTTGCAAGCTGCCTTGACCGTCAGGGGAAGCATCACCCTCGATAACGTTACGGATATCAACGATTTCAGTGATGGTCGCATCGCGATCCCAGTTTACGCCCGTGCTGTGAAAATCAGGCTTATTTGCCCCTGAAACAAAGTCCGACAATGCCGCCGCTGCGCGATCGACAAAGACCGGCATGTCCAAATCAACGCCAATATAACCTTTATAAAGCCCAGCTGCTTTTAAATCTTCTTCGCTTGCCATAGTGAGCGGCAAGGTAACGTTGGGGATTTTTTCAGCTTTAATACTGTTTAGCGTATGATCACCGCGAAGCACAAGCGCAATAAGTTGCGGCTCGCCGTCTTCATTTTCGCCATTAACAATAAGCGTTTTTACCGTTTGTGAAAGTGGCAAGTTTAAATGCTCAGCGACCATTTCGCACGTTGGCATATTTGGCGTGGCAACGTCTGTTTTTTGCATCGTTGGCGCTTGGCGAACGTCTCTACAGACCGCTTCGGCAAGCTCAATGTTTGCTGCATAATTTGAGCTGTCCGAGAACGCAATGTCATCTTCGCCGCTGCTGGCAAGCACATGAAACTCATGGGATGCAAAGCCGCCAATCGAGCCGGTATCGGCTTGAACCGCGCGAAAATCAAGCCCTAAACGAGTAAAAATTCGCGTATAAGCATCAAACATATCTTGATAGGTCAGTGCAAGCGACGCTTTATCCACATGAAAAGAGTAGGCGTCTTTCATGGTAAATTCACGGGCGCGCATCACCCCAAAGCGCGGGCGAATCTCATCGCGAAATTTACCTTGGATTTGAAAAAAGGTCACAGGAAGCTGTTTATAGCTGCGAAGCTCGCCTTGGGCTAAATTGGTGATGACCTCTTCATGGGTGGGACCTAACACAAAATCGCGCTCATGGCGGTCTTTAAATCGCAAAAGCTCAGGACCATAATCATTAAAACGACCGGTCGTCTGCCAAAGCTCGGCAGGCTGAGTCATGGGCATCAACACCTCTTGAGCGCCGATATTTTGCATCTCTTCGCGGACGATTTGCTCCACTTTTTGCAGTACTCGAAGCCCCATTGGCAACCAAATATATAGCCCCGACGCAATTTTGCGGATGAGACCTGCGCGAACCATCAACTGACTTGAGGCGATGTCGGCATCGCTTGGGGTCTCTTTGAGCGTGGCAAACAACAATTGACTGGCTTTCATAAATAAAGCAGAACCTTAAAAAAAATAAATAACGAAAACGAAGCCCGAGGCTTAAAAAATAGTCTGAATTTTTCATAACCTTTTTTAAGCACAATCTGACTATGGTAGGTAAACTTGCCTTAAGACGCAATGACTTTTTAAGCTTTTGGCAACCAAGCGCTTAAATCGCAAGAATTGCCGCTCAAAAGCTTAGGCTTATTGATAACAAATCTACCGTATTGTAGTCAATCGGTAGCTGAGTCTTGAATTTGACCCAGCAAAGGTGCATTTTATGCTGATATTTCATTCCTCTTTTTGTAGTAACTAAGATCAAATTTGCCGTCAATCCGCTGATAACCATAATAAGTTGAACCCTAAAAAGGAGACGCCATGAGTGACAATCAACCAACGCCGCCAAATCCTTCAAAGCCAACCTCTTCAAAAGAAGTGGTTTTAACCAAATCGGCGAAAAAAAAGCCCATTGCGCCACTGTCTTGGCTGGTGCTCATCGTTGGCATTTTGGCGTTGGCTTGGGCGCTTTTTAGCTTGCAAAAAAAGCCGGAAGCTGCGCCAGTTGAAACCATCACTCGTGAGGGCGTCATCACCCAAATTCAAAATTTGAACCGCTTGCAAACCGTGCTGTTTAGCGTGGATACCATTATAAGCAGCCAAAAACGTGGCAGTTGGCAAAAGCTTTGGCAAGATGAGCAAAAAGGCTTGTTTATTGCTCGGGGTCGCGTGGAGGCGGGCGTGGATTTAAGCGAGTTGTCGCCTGAGATGGTTCAAGTCGTGCCGCCAAAAGTAACTGAAAACGCCGCAGAAAATGATCCCAAAGCTGCCATGCCAACCATCAATATCACCTTGCCACCGTCACAAATTTTTACCATTTATCTGGATGATTTGGAAATTTATGATTGGCAAACGGGCGCGTTTAATTTGCTACAAGTTGATCCAAAAGTACTTGAAGCGGCTCAACAATCGGCAAAAAAAGAAGTCCTTGAGCGCGCTTGTCGCGGCAACATCATGAATCTTGCTGCTCAAAACGCGCAATCGCAATTGCAGCAGCTGTTTGCCTTAACTGGTGCTGTGGTTACGGTAAATACTCAAGGAACAGGCGCTTGCCAACTGCCGATTGCAACCACAAATAAGACCAATAACGTTAAATAATAAAGCATGGCGTGAGCCGTTTATTGAATAAAGATGAAGTTGGCATTAATTTTGCTGACTTCATTAGTAAGCGTCATTATAAAATAAAAATCATCGTGGATAATTTGAAACAATTCTCTGACCTAAGTCTTGGGCAATAGATGGGGAATCACTTTCAATTGCGGCTATAATGGTCAGCAGTTTTGCTTAATTACAAGTTGCCAAGCGGTTTGGGGGAGTCCTAATGAGTCAAGGTGCAACGCCTACTCAAAATAATCTAAAAAAAGTCCTGCGCACCGCTTTGGTGGGGATCAAGCCTGCCGATCAGGTAATGATCAAAGGGTATTTGCGCGTGCTGCTGCGACTTGAGGCGGATTTGGAATGGGTATCGGCAAACCATCCGCAGGTCGACTTGTTTATGATTAATAATGAGTTTCGAGCTGCGGCTAGCATCACCAAGCTGCTCAGTGATCAAAAAAAAACGCCGGTACTTTATGTGAGCCGAACCGATATTGATGAAGGCTGGATCAATCACGACCGCTTGATTTTACCGCTAAAAAAGCTTGATGGCTTAAACGAGTGGCTCATGACGTCAGTTAGCGCGCTTAAACAAGGCGCGGGGGCAGTGACCTCAATTTTGCAGCAAAATGAAGTTAAACATGCAAAAGCACCCGTCAACTCTAAAAAAGCTGCAAACGATCCGACTAATTTGACCGAAAAAACCGGCAGAAGTTTAATAAATCGCCTTGAAACGGATGTGAATCATGATAGCACGGCTGATATCCAGATCGACCATAGCGCTCAGCCGTCAGCAGATTATGCTAATTTAATTGCTATGATTAAACAGCTTAACGCCAAACCTGAAGGTTTTCATCAAATTAAGGTCAAAGGTCAACTAAGCCCCATGGCTATTATTGCCCCAAAAGAAGGTCGCGTTTGGTGCCAAAATTTTGAAGGCAAGCCAATTTCGTTGAGTCACTGGGAATTGATGCCGTATAAAGGGATAACGCTCGATCCTAGTGCTGCCTTTGATTTGACCCAATGGCTTTGGCAACAAGCTTGGGAACATGCCGAGGAACTGCTCGCGCTGGCAAGCGATTTAGAAAGCTATCAATTAAGCGGTTGGATTAAGCCGGAGCTTCGCGACTATAGCGCCAAAATCACAGACAATAAGGTCACAAGTCTTGCTAAAAGCGAGCGTCAAGCCTTGCTTGCTATCATGATTGCCATGGAGACCACCCCAAAATCGGTCAATGAGTTAGCCGCCGCCGCGAAAGTTTCGGTAAAATCAGCGAAAAAAATTATCGTAAGTTTGCTATTTTCAGGAAATTTACAGCAGCAAAGTTATGAAAAGCTAGATAGCCGCGTGGCAAAAGCGATCAATCCGCCATTGCATTTTGACGCCAATAATAAAAACAATGACCAAAGCTTGGCAAGCGCTTCTGAAAATATCGCCTTAACCTCTCAAGACTTCAATGACGCGCCATTACTAACTTCGCCAACCTCAACGCCATCCACTATTGAAAATCCAGCGCCATCAATGCCCGCAACTGAGCCATCAATGACAAGTCAAAATGCCGAAATTGACTCAGCTCAGCAGCAAAAAATGGGCTTTTTATCAAGATTGCGCCGAAAGCTTGGAATATAACTGGCTTGATTAAAAAGCTTATGATTGCGTGACCACAGCGGCATCGGCGCTGAGTGCAACAAAGCTTTTGATGTCGCCCTCATCGATTAAATCAATGCTGCTGCCGCCTTCATGGCTGACCAGTTCTAACTTGCCATCTTTTGACCGATAGGTGGGGTTGTTACCTTGACCTTCAGGAGCGGTTAAGGTGATTTTTGGTTGATTAGGAAAGCTGACAATGGCGTTTAATATGCCATCGCGCGAGGTTTCAAAAACCACGCTCATGGTCGACCCGTCATCACTTTTGTAGTGAACATCGGTCACTTGAGCGCCTGCAAGCGAGGGCGGCGCTTCAGCTACTGTATCATCCTCATTTTCTAAAACCGTGTCTTGAGCTATTTGTTTTTGGTCTGATGGCTTAGTAGTATCCGAGCTCGTTTGATCGGAAGCCGACTTTTCTGAAGCCTTATCGTTTGGCTTAGCAACGCCGTTTTCTTCAGTAGCAACTGTGGTGGCAACGGGAGCCACTACGTCAGCCTCAGCGCTTGCTTCAGGCTTTTTTTGGCAAGCCGTAAGTAAACATAAACTTACCACAACTGCCAACATCGCATTTTGGTTTGGCAGATTACAAGATTTCCAAAGTGTCATATCAGCTCCATAACGGTTCATCGCCAACATCAAAGCGCAATTAAGGTTTAAGCGGCGTTTGCAGGCGTGCGCGATTGGGCGCAAGTTTGGCAAGCATTTGGCTTGATACGGGTACAAAATTGCCTGATATCAGATCCGCCAAAAGCTCGCTACAAAGCGGCGCAAACGCGTAACCTTTTGATCCCATTGCCGTTAAGCACCAAATATTGGCGCTTAGCCTTCCAACGAGCGGATGATAATCGGGCGTTTGCGAGCGAATGCCAACGCGCGCTTGCCACTGCTCAAAATCCGTTGGGATAGCGGCATCAAGCTCAGGGAAGGTTGACATTAGCTTATCACGATTGGCTTGATGGTCAAAATCGCGCGTGTCCAGACCTTCATCATTGCGATCAAAGCTTGCGCCAAGTAAAAATTGCGATTGCGGATAGTTGATCTGATTGATGTCGGCATCTTTTTCAGTTGGCGTAAATGCCGCACAATAACCGCTATATTTTAACGGAATTTTGGGAAGTTTGGCGAGCTGATTGGCGGTTGGGGTAAACCAAGACAGTTGACCACGGATTTTTCGGCAATTAAAAATCTTAGGGTGCAATAAATGGCTTTGGTAACCTGCGCAAATAATCACTCGATCAGCGCTTAGAGTAATGGCGTTGTTATCATCATTCGTATTATTTAAAACGCCAGTGATGATTGCCTGTTGACCATCATCTTCGATATCGTTGACCAACACAGCTTTAAAATTAATATTTGGATGTTTTAAAACTACTGACTTTAACGCTTGAGGGTTAATGAGCGCCGCTTTTGGTAAAAATAAATTGTCGGTAAAGTCTTGGCTAAAAATACCGCTGATTTCTTGGGCAGCTTGATGGTCTAAAGTGGTCGCAACCTCATCCGGATAAGCTTTAATCTGCTCGGTATCGACATTAGATTGGGTCAATAAATCAAGCGCGGCAGTTGGCGTGACGATATGATCTAAGTCAGATGGCGCTTTAGCATCAAGCGCTTGATAAAATCGGCTGCTATAAAAATAGGCAAGGCTATGCAGATGCTCGGCGACAAATGCAATCGGCGTCATTTTGGGCGCAAGTAGCGCTCGCGGGTTGCCAGATGCGCCCGCCAGCGGCGCGGTTTTATCGATAAGGGTGATGTGATGACCGCGATGAGCAAGTGACCACGCTGCCATAAGTCCTGAAACCCCTGCGCCAATGATCAGCGTTTGCGGTGATGATTTTTCTTTTGATTGTAATAAAGGTTTAGCATTATTATCAGCAATAACCGCAGTAATCATTTCGCGTTTTTTGCCAAAGCCTTTGACTTTTTTGACTAAAAATCCGGCGGACGTCAAACCACGTTTAACCACGCCTGCTGCGCTAAAGGTGGCAGCGGTCGTTCCTACTGTCGATAAGCGCTCAATTTGTGCAAAAATCGCTTGCGCCCACAAATCTTCATTGCAAGACGGCGCAAAGCCATCTAAAAACCAAGCATCGATGGTGGGCTTAGGGAGCGGCTCATTCGGCTGAGCCAAATTTTGCAAGCTTTGTGCCGCATCGCCAAACCAAATATCGACGGTTAAATGATCTTCAAAAAAATTTAAGCGGTGGCAGCCTTCGACAAGCGGCGGGTAAGCGTTCAAAAGTGCGTCAACCAACTCGGCAAATTTAGGCGCGCGTCCTGAAATGCTAGCAAGCGCTTTTGCTAAATCGCTTTGGGTCAGCGGGTATTTTTCTGTGGTGATAAAATGCAATCGCGAGGTAGCAAGATGAGGATAGCTTTGGCGAAGGTCGCGCCAAAGCTGCCAAAGTACCAGCAAATTTAGCCCTGTACCAAAGCCAATCTCAGCAACGCTAAAGGTTTGGTTTGGGGCAAGCTTGGCAAGTCGATTTGGTAGATCATTGTGATCAACAAACACAAATTGCGACTCGCAAAGACCATCGCTGTTTGAAAAATAAACGTCACCAAACAGCGCGGATACCGGAACTTCATTTCCTAAGTCGTCCGATTGCCAATCAATTTTGGCAGGAGTGATGGTCATGAGGGTTCTGAGGGTTGAGTAGGCGCGGGCAGCGTTTGCAAAAAGGGCTTGATGTCCACATGACTATAAACGCCCTCGCGCAAATATGGCTCAGCGCTTGCCCAATCTTGGGCGTCATTGAGCGAGTCAAACTTTGCGATAATGATGCTTCCGGACATCTCAGGGGCGCCATGCTCAACGGGCGTGGGACCTGCGATGACTAAGCGCTTTTCTTCATCAAGCTTTCTTAGGCGTACCAAATGCTCCTCGCGGGTGGCTTTTCGCGCCTCAAGGCTTCCGGCAACGTCATGACCGATGATGACAAATAGAGACATAATTTTTCCTTATTTTTTTAAAATGTTGTTAAAAGTTGACGTGCTTTTTTTACAATTTACTTATTATTTTGCAGTTTTATCCGTTAATGCGGGATTAACATACTTTTTAAGCACCATAAATTGCGCGGCAATAAACACCAGCATAATAGGAACCCAGCCATACGTTTTAAAATTAATCCAAGCTTCATCGCTCATCATAAAGGCGGTGACGTAATGCAGCACGCCCATGACGGCAAAAAACAGTGCCCAAGCCATGGTCAGTTTTTTCCATCCTGAGGGCGACAATAAAAACACATCTTTCATCGCAAGCTGCATCAAAGGCTTATTAATGACTGCGCTACCAAACAGCGTCAACGCAAAAATGCCGTTGATAATCGGCGATTTCCAGCGCAAATAAATGTCATCGCGAAGCAGTAAAGTTCCGCCGCAAAAAACAATGGTCAATATCAAAACGACCCATTGCTGCTTATCAAACTTGCCTTTTTGGCGGATAAAATGGATGGCGTAAACGATGATGGTGGCAATCAATAGCGCTCCTGCTGCCATCAAAATGCCACTGTGACGCGCCGCAATAAAAAATGCAATCAGCGGAATAAAGTCTAATAAGGCTTTCATAATAATGCTTACCGGCTTAAGTGATGTCGATAGTTTACACGGCGCGCGGCAAGAAAAAAAGCAATCTTGGCGTAATCAAAGCGCGCAATCTGCCTTATACTATATCTAAGGCGGCAAATATCAGCGTGGTCTGACGTTTGTGATCAAAAAAAGGATCGCGCTGACATCTCTTGTCCAACCTGACTGTCAAAATGATGCCAACAAAAGGGTTTTGATGATGAAAATAGATTTGCATTGCCACAGTACTTGCTCCGATGGCACTTTTTCGCCCGAGGAGGTGATCGCGCGCGCGAAAATTGCAGGAATTGAAGTGCTGGCGTTGACTGACCATGACACCCTCCAAGGCATTGAATCAGCAAAAGGCGCGGCAAAAGACGCAGGAATCACCTTAATTCATGGCGTTGAAATCAGCTGTCAGCATACGCTTGGCGGTGGCTATGGTAAAAATAAAGCGGCAAACAAAATCATTCACGTGGTCGCGCTTGATTTTACCGATACCATAATGATGCAGCAAACGCTTGAAGGGCTTCAAAATAGCCGAGCCACTCGCGGTTATCAAATGACCCAAAAATTAAGCGAACTGCTTGATTTAGAATTTGCGCCGCTTTGGGATGAGATTTGCGCCAAAGCTGGCGGTAACCCAACCGCCGTTGGTCGCGCGCATATCGGTCAGGTCTTGTTTGATTGGGGTTTGGTAAAAACAGTTCAGCAGTCGTTTGATAAATATTTGGCGGACAATAAGCCGGCTTACGTAGCGATTGAAGCGTTAAGTCTTGAGCGCGCCATTGCGCTTATTCATGACTGCGGCGGCAAAGCCGTGCTTGCGCATCCAACCCGCTATCAGCTGTCCGCCACCCGAATCCGCAAATTAATTGCCGAATTTGCTGAGCTTGGCGGTGATGCTTGCGAAATCCCAAGTTCAAGCGAGCCTGTTAGCACTCGAAAAATGGTAGATCGCTGCATTTTAGAGCACAAGCTTGCCGTATCAACCGGCAGCGACTTTCATGGTGCTAATATGCCTTGGCGTCGCTTGGGCGATGTGCCCAAACTTAATGCAGAACAGATTGGAGTTTGGCAACATTTTCAATCTATTTAAAAAGGATTTGCTTTAAAAACTCTTGATTTAGAATCCTTAATTTAAAAAACCTTAAGTTATAAACCCTTAGTTTAAAAAAACTGATCCAAAAAACTCAAAATATCAAGAAAAATTAGCGCTAACTAAGCAGAATCCACAATTACTTTTTGATCAAAAAGAAGTTACCATTTATATCAATAACTAACCAAAGTACAACAGTAACGTTAAAAACCATCTAAATTTTACTGACTAAGTGATGGCGACCTATGCCCGAAACCGTGCTTCCTGTTCATAAAAAGCTGACTCAAATTATTTTTGAGTGGCAAGCTGAAAATCGCACCTCGCTGTTGGCATTTTTTATGGTGCTTGAAGTGACGATGCATTGGTTTTGGTGCTTGTTTGTTTGGTGGGGTCAAAAGGATTTTTCAGGTTACGTTCAAATGGGGCTACTAAAGCCAGTTTGGATTGGCGTTACCTTGATGGGGCTGCTTTTTGCTTGGTTGGTTCATCATTTTTCAACCTTAAGTGATAACAAAGCGCGACTTTATCGCTGGCAGTTATTGTTGATTACCTGCTATAGCTTTTATATTGCGATCATGGTTTTGGTGATGGGCTATAGCAGCTTGGTCTCTGGCGTCTCGCTTGTGGGCGGCGCGATGCTTGGGATGATGTTGGTTCGTCGGCGCTATATGTGGTGGGCGTTTTTATGGCAAGTGGCATTAATTGTGGTCGTAACGATGATCCCTTATTTGGGCGTTAAACTGCCCAATTTGCGCCAATTGACCATCACTTCCATTCCGCTAGATACTTACAGTTATTTAACTTATAGCGAAACGACCACCATTGAGAACGCTATTGCCGCCTCCATTTTTAAAAATGGCAAAATCAGCTGGGAAAATGTTGAGCAGGTGCGACGGTCATCGGCATTTTTTTGGCGCTCAACGCATCTGTATTTAGCGCTTCCTAAAGCCATTTTTATGGTTTATATGTTTCGAAAGCTGCTGGTCATTTTAGATGACAGTAAAAACGAAATCTTAGAGCATGCCAATAAAGATGAGCTGACAAAACTTGACAACCGCCGCTTTGGGTTGTCGCAAATTCAAGCAACGCTAATGACGCTGCAAGCGGCGCAATATTACAGTATGATTTTGCTGGATTTGGACTGGTTTAAACGGATCAATGACAGCTATGGTCATGATGCCGGCGATCAAGTGCTTCGAGAAGTGGCAGGAATTTTAACCGACAGCCTGTTGACCGAAAATGCTTTAAATAGTGCCACCTCAACGCCAATAAAAGGCGCGATCGTGAGCCGATATGGGGGTGAGGAGTTTTTAATTGGCTTGCCAAACGTCAGCCACGATCAAGCTTTTGATATTGCCGAAGCCATCCGCGTCAAAATTGCCAAGCATACTATTTGTATGGATAACGGGCTGAGCTTTAGCATTACAGCAAGTTTTGGGCTTTATAGCATCAGCAACCACGACTTAAGCGCGTTAAAGCAGCACTGCCAAAATAATGCGCTGCCGTTACCGCCAAATCCTGAACAGTCGCCATCGCCCTCAACGTCTAAAACTGCCAAGCCAATCGAAGTGTCATTAAAAAAGAAACGCCCATACCACAAACGAAAAGCATCACCTGTCAATCAGTTATCAAGCGCCGTTTGCCGACTGGTCATCAGCACCGCCGACAATGCGCTATATCAAGCCAAAGGCGACGGTCGCAACCGAGTGATCAGCGCCAATAAGCTGATTGCCGACGGTAAAATTCAAGTCAATTTTGGCACTTAGGGCATTAACGGTTAGGTTGAGTGAGCGTTTGCACCAAACTTGCCAAAACGCTGGTGGCAAAGCTGCCTTTGGGCAATGAAAAGCTCAGCGTTATTGTTTTGTCATCAAGCCAATCGGCTTTAAAATCCGATAGTGTCAGTCGCAAAGCTCGGCGCTGTGATTTGACCTCAAAGCGCTCAAGTCCTGCGGCAAGCTGCGATAATAACGCGTCTTTTTCAACAATCGCCGTTTCAAAGTCGGCGATTGCCGCGCTCGTTTTTGCTGATGGCGTTCCCCAAAGCGCGCCGGTTGGGTGAATGTCGTGACAAGCCAAGCGCTCTTGAATTTCCTCATCAATATCGTCGCTGATAAATATCGACCCTGACCCCGCCAGATTAAAAATCTCACCCGATTTACCTTGATTCCAACTGTTCTCAAGAACGCGAGCGGCTAAGATTTGATTAAAAATGGCGCTTCGGGCAGCAGATATTGCAAGGCTTTGAGTGGGGGTTGGTGGTCGGCGTTTTTTTCCAGATTTGTTATTTGACGTTTTACTTTGGGATAAGGGTTTGACAAAAAGTTGCAGCGCATTGGCAATATTATTGCCCTCAATACCAAAACGCTGAGCACCAAAATAATTGGGAACGCCGGATTTGGCAATGGCGTTAAGCTGATTCAGCACCTCATCCTTAGCGGTTGGATTATTATCTTTGTCATCAAGGCTTACTTCTCGAAGCACAATGGTAAATCGGTTTTGTTGATGCGTTCCGCGATTGAGCTTTTTTAGATGCCACTGCTGCGCCAAAATAGTAACCTTTTCACCGTCATTTAAATTCTGATTTTGCATAAAATCGGTAAAGGGCAGGGACGGCAACTCTTTTTTTGGCAATCTTAAGCTAAACCACTGCGTCGTTTGCGCTTTTCGATCTTTGATCCCCGAGTAGCCGACGTCTTTTAGCGGAATTTGCGCCCAATCGGCTAAAATTTGCGCCACAAATGCGGTATTCATATTCTCTTTTTGGATTTGCAACCAAAGATGCTCGCCAGTGCCGCCAAATTCGATTTCTAATAATTCTTCAACGATAAAATCTTGCGCTATGGTTTTAAAATTTGCCGCCAAAATCGGCGGTTTGCTTGGCTGCGGAAGCTTTGAGGTGTCAGATAAGTGTTGCAGTTCAAGCGTTTGAGTTTCGGTATCTAATGGCATGAAGTAAGCTCTTATTTAAAAAAATAAACGTTAAAAAATTAACGAGGTTACGATTTGCTACTTGCGGCGACGATAAAAAAACAGCGCGAAAATGGCGGTCTTGTTATCATCATTAGTTGGTAATTTAAAACAAATAACAATAAATCCGCCTTGCCAATTAAGGACAAGTTAAGGACAACTTATGACCGTGACCATCAACAAAGCCGACATTGCAAGCGGCGGCATGAAATCATTTAAACAAGACGATGATAGCATTATTTTAATCACCCGCGATGGCGACGAGTTTTACGCCTTTGATGGCAAATGCCCGCACGCTGGCGCAAACCTAGGCGACGGTCTTCGCTGCGGCAATCGTGTGGTCTGTCCGTGGCATCATGCCACCTTTGACAGTACAGATGGCTCACTGCTCGAACCGGTCGCAACTGAGGGCTTAACCCAATATCAAATCGAAGACAGGGGTGATACCTTAATCGTTGATACCAGTGCTAAAATAACTAAAAACAACCCTCACGATAAGCTTAAAAATACCACGACTGTGATTGTCGGTAGCGGCGCGGCAGGGTTTATGAGCGCCCATCATTTGCGCAATGAAGGCTACGGCGGCAAGATTATCATGATCAGCGCGGACGACCACGCGCCGTACGATAGAACGCTACTGTCCAAAGCCTTTTTAGCCGAAAAAGCCGATGAAAAAAAGCTTAAACTTGGCGGCAATGATTGGGCAAACAAACAAAACATCGACTTACGGTTAAGTCAGCGCGTCTCCAGTATCGATTATCAACATAAAACCGTTACGGTAGCAGGCGCTGACGATAATGCGGACAATAAAATCACAGCAGATTTTTTGGTCATTGCCACGGGCGCTGAACCCGTCATTCCGCCAATCAAAGGGGCAACCTCAAATGGCGTTTTTACACTTCGTAGCCTTGATGACACTAAAACGATCAAAGACGCCAGCCATGGCAAACGCGTAGCGATTATCGGTACAGGATTTATCGGCATGGAAGTCGCCTCAGCGCTTGCTCAAGCAGGAAAGGTTACCGAAATTACCGTCATTGGTCAAAACCATCGCGTCATGAGCAATATCGTCTCCGAAACCGTCAGCAATGCGCTGATTAATTTGCATGAAAAAAATGGCATCACCTTTGAATTTGATGCCACCGTTCAAGAAATTAACAGTGATGACAATGAGAAAGTGACAGGGATCACCTTTGCCAATGGTCAACAAATCGCCACTGACGTGGTGATTTTAGGAACGGGCGTTGCGCCGCGACTTGAGGTGTTAGGCGAAATTAACGACCCAAACGGCGCTCAAGTTGACGCCCGATTGCAGTTAAAAGATGGCGTTTTTGCGCTTGGTGATATTGCTAATGCTGAGAGTAAACTTGGTCGATTGCGAATTGAGCATTGGCGCGTGGCGTTGCAGCATGGTTTGGTCACGGCAGCGAGCATTTTAAATGATGATATTTTAGATGGTCATTCGGTCGACTCGCTAAAAGAGCGCGTGCCGTTTTTTTGGACGATGCAATACGGCAAAAGCCTTCGTTACAGCGGTCACGCCAAAACGCCCGACCACGGTATTTTAATGGGTCAACCAAACGAGTTGAACTACATTGAGTTTTATTTTGATGATGACGGGCAGGACAGCCGAGCGACTGCCGCAAGTACCCTTGGTCGCGACAAAGAGTTGGTCGCCTTTGATGCGCTGCTGCGCCGCGGCGTTGCCCCAACGCGAGCGCAACTTTTAGCCGGATTTGATATTATTGCTCAGGCGCAAGCGCTATCTTCTTAGGCAAAAGTTAATAAAATAAAACGGCGTTGAGCTATTTTTATCAGTTTTGTGCCTTTTATAATCATGAGAATTTTATGACAGAAACTTCTGTTTTTTTACGGCAAGCCATGGCGAGTGACATTTCAGCTTTAGAGTCCTTGCTAAATCGCTGTTATCGGCAAAATGAGGGCTGGACGAATGAATCTGCGCTGATTGGCGGCATCCGAACCACGCAAAAAGAGCTTGAGCGTGTCATCAGCGACCCTAATCACTACCTTTTTGTCTTTCCAAAAACGAAAAACGGCACTCGCGATGGGGAAGAAACGGGCGAGATCTTAGGCTGTATTGATGTCGAAATAAAACATGATGGCGCTTATATCGGTATGTTTGCGGTCAACCCTGAACTTCAAGGCAATGGCGTTGGTAATACCATGCTTAATGCGGGCGAGGTTTTTGCCGCGCGTCATTTGAACCATCGTAAAAATACTCAAGGCAAGTCTTCGCCAGCGCTCATTAAGCTTTTCGTACTTGATGGTCGATCACAATTGCAAGCTTACTACGAGCGTCGCGGCTATGTAGCAACGGGCAATACCGAAGCCTTTCCCGAAGATGGTAATAACGGTACGCCAAAAAAAGAAGGGCTTTATTTTTTAGAACTGGCAAAAACGATTGATTAGATAATTGTTAAAAACTATTCAGGAGCGCCCCAAAAATAGCCAAACGTCATAAATAGCCCAAGGCTCAGCAAAATAAATGCCACGATAATTAAGCGCCGAAACCAGTTAAACGCCGGTCGGCGCGTGGCGTCATCATCGCTTATCAAATAAGCGAACAGCCCAATCAAGCTTGCCACTAACGTTATCAGCCCAAGCCCAATCGGTAAAATAAACAAATACACCTGCCACACAGTCGCGTCCCTCAAATCAATTCACGATATGATAGCAGCATCAAAGCGTGATTGTCTGTAATCACCAATAAACTGCTACTTTTAATTTTGCTAAAAATTCAATCCTTGATTATGGAAAATACGATGCAAATTGCCATTATGACCGTTACCATTTCCTTGCCTGGTTGTAGCTCACTCAAAGAAAAGCGCCAACGTATCGGCGGATTTCATGAGCGCTTTGGTCGCAGCCCAAACGTTGCGGTTTGCGAAAGTGGCGAGCTTGACCGTCATGATGCCAGCGAATGGTCATTTGTGGTGGTTGCCCCAACCAAGCGCGATGTTGACGCGCAGTGCCGCCAAATCGAGGATAAGCTTGAGCGCATTGTGGATGGTCGGGTGATGAGGGTGAGAAGGGAGGTAATTTAGTTGAGAGTTTTTTATATTAATTCTAATCTGTAGGTTGGGTGGAGCTTGCGACACCCAACAACTACTGTTATATAAAGAGAGTCAATTATGATTTTAATCAAAAGTTGTAAAGTTATAAACAACACTTCTTATATTTTTTCCCACTACCACAATAACATTTTTCGTTTCTTCCAGTTTTTTTAGGCATAATTCTCGTTTTAGGGTTGAAAGTTGATAGAGGTTTTGCCATGTAGGAAGTGGCTTGCTCCATCTCTTGTGAATACTCCCAAGGGAAGTCGAAATTCATACCAAATCTAATATTTTTTGTATCAGGGTCAATACAGATAGCATGCCATCTTTTAGACTTTGTATAATATTTTCTTCTTCTAGCATGATCTTCTAATTTTTTTTTAGCAATATCATAGTCATTGTAGTTGCAATGAATTGTTAAACCTTCACCATTGCCATGTTCAAATCCAATTGTAAAATCATGATTTTTACCATCTATTAAGCTTTTACTGCAAATTAACTCAACAACTTCATTGATCTGTTGAATTGATTGTTCATTTATTTTTAGCAGTAAGAATCCGAAATCTACTGTATTTGGATTATTCATTCTTTCGATATCAGAAAGATATTTTCCAACTGTAGTCCCCTGATATTTTGTAAGTATTCCTTTTGGAGTGTGTATAGAATTCAGTCTATCTCTTCTAGTTAACATTGACATATCTAATTCAGCATTAAAATCGTCTCCTATATGCATATAATCTATACCATCAACCCATAAATTATGTATTAGATGGTATGCAAGAATTGACATTTCATGCGTAGCCATAATGCTGTCTGAATAGTTTGTTCTTCTATTTAGATAACTCAGAAAATATAATGGCGTATTGAGCATTTCGGCAAAAACATCTAGAAAGAAAACATCCATAATAAAAGGAGCTTTAATAATGTCAGTTTTTCTATATTTTAAGAATTGCTTAGCTTGAAAAAATAAAGCAGGGTAGTGGTCTGATACAATGCATACTGGATATACTTCTTGAAATTCGATATTTGAAATATCTATACTGTG
>Ga0308157_10001209_pt1 | contig 57564 bp, 48 predicted proteins | sample PhyBR1_FD_201035 | JGI IMG/M metagenome (GOLD analysis project Ga0308157, IMG submission 201035) | Phyllosphere microbial communities from UC Gill Tract Community Farm, Albany, California, United States - DLSLB.R1 | ecosystem: Host-associated > Plants > Phyllosphere > Unclassified | place: USA...
ATCAGCATGTTCGGCGCGGGCAGTTGCGCATTACCTGGGCCGAACAGCTCACCGCGACTGCAGCGCAGCAGGTCTTCCCGAGTAAAGGCGTGTTGTTTGGTCATGCGAGCTCCTCAATAACCCCCTGTGGCAGGGGATGAATCTTCCCGACCGACCCAAATAACCAACGGCTTCGGGGCGGTAGCCTACAGGTAGACTATTGCGTTGTGGTGAAAGTCACAGCGCACCTGGTGAAAGAAGTACAGGTGTGCACTGAAACGTCTATTTTCAGGGCCGATGAAGGTCCTGTCCAGTGTTTAAGACTGCCGCACTTTAGCATTTATCGCCAGTCGCGGTTGTCTGGCCGGGTAACCAGCGTTGCAGCACCCGCTGCAGTTCGCTGCGGCGCAAGGGTTTGCTCAGGTAGTCATCCATGCCGGCGGCCATGCATCGCTCGCGGTCGCCGTCGAGCGCGTTGGCGGTCAGGGCGATGATCGGCAGGCCTGTGCCATTGCCCAGTTGGCGAATGCGGCGGGTGGCTTCATAGCCGTCCATGTGCGGCAACCGGCAGTCCATCAGCACCGCGGCAAAGCGCTGGCGGCCCACCAGGTCGACCGCCTCGAGGCCGTCTGCAGCGGTGCACACCGTCAGCCCCAGGCTGCGCAGCATGGCTTCTATGACACTCTGGTTGACCGGATTATCCTCGACCAACAGCACCTTTTCCTGCTCGGCAGCCACCGGTAGCGCGTCGATTGGGTGCGGCAGTGGCGCCGGCGCCTGGCTGGCCAGGGCCAAGGGCATCTCCAGGGTGAACGTTGAACCCAAGCCCACGTGGCTCTCGCCGCGCAGCTTGCCACCCATGCGCTCGGCCAAGGTACGGGCGATCGACAACCCCAGCCCGGTGCCGCCATAGCGGCGGGAAATCGAACTGTCCGCTTGCTGGAACGCGACGAACATCATTTCCAGGCGGTCGCTATCGATACCGATGCCGGTATCACGCACGCTGCAGGTCAGCCAGATCAACTGCCGGTCGACCACTTGCCAGCGAGCCTCGACCTGCACCTGGCCGCGTTCGGTGAACTTCAGCGCGTTGCCCACCAGGTTCAGCAGGATCTGGCGGATGCGCGTAGGGTCGCCGTTCACCTGCAACTGGCCGATGTCGGCCGGCAGTTGCAGGTGCAGCCCAAGGCCGCGTTGCTGGGCGCTGTGCTGGAAGGACTGGACGCTGCTGGTGATCAGCTCGCCGAGGTTGAAGTCGATATGCTCCAGTTGCAGCGCGGCGCGTTCGATGCGCGAGAAGTCCAGAATATCGTTGATGACTTTCAGCAGGTGCCCGGTGGACTCGCTGGCCACGGCGGTGTAATCGGCCTGTTCGGTGCTGAGCGGGGTGGTTTCCAGCAACTGCAGCATGCCCATCACGCCGTTCATCGGGGTGCGCAGCTCGTGGCTCATCATGGCCAGGAAATCGGACTTGGCGCGGTTAGCCTGTTCAGCCTCTTCACGGGCCTGGATCAGCTCGGCGATGGTTTGTTGCTGTTCAGCGCTGGCCTGCTCCAGGGCGCTGGCCAGGTTGTTGATGTGGCGCGCCAGGTGGCCCAGCTCGCTGTCGTCTACCACCGGCAAGGGGGTGTTGTACTTGCCTTGCTGGATGGCCTTGACCGCGTGGCCCATGTCGCTGATCGGCTTGGCCAGGCTCAGGGCCAGGCGGCGAGCCAGCAAGAAGGTGAACAGCAGGGCGAACAACGCCAGAATGCCGGCCTTGATCACGATTTCCTGCTGGCGCTGGCTGAACGCATCATCGGACATGCCGACGATCACCCGGCCCAGGTAGTCGTCCCCGATGGCCGGGGTGTTGGCTTTGCCCTGTTGCAGGAAATCGTTGTCCAGGCGTATCTGCTGCAGGCGGATGGGCGCCTGGAACACTTCGACCTGCTGCGCGCGGTTGGCGCTTTCGTCGGACTGCTCCACGTAGACCAGGATGTGGTTGCGGCTGTCCTGTACCTCCAGGAAGCGGACGTGCGGGATGCTGAGGGTGGCCCGCATGAGCCCCTCGAGCACTTCGTTGTTACCGGAAATCACCCCGTACTCCGACGCCGGTGCCAGCTGGTTGGCGATCAATTGCCCGGTGTGGTTGAGTTCCTGGCGCAGGTCCTGGATACGGACGAAGGTAAAGAAGCTGATCAGCAGCAAGGTCAGCAGCAGCGCAGGGCCAAGGCTGATGATCTGGGTGCGGGTGTGAATGTCCCAACTCAGGCGTTTGCTCATGGGGTGGGTTCTCCTTCGGCCAGTACCTGGGCGGCGGCGTTCGGATCGATCGGTTCAAGGCCCAGGGCCCGGGCCACCTGCTGGTTGCCGCTGACGCTGTAGCGCTTGGGGTAGAGGCTGCGTGGCCAGCGTGCCGGGGGCTGGTCGAGCAATTGGTCGAGTTCCGCCAGCCAGTCGTCCTGGTCGCTGTAGCTGCTGGCCAGTGCGCCGGCGCGGACAAAACCTGCGTTGGGGCCGATCAGCGCCATCTGCCGGCCATAGCTGCTCAGCAGCAGGTTTTTCGCCGTCTTGGAGTTGTACAGGTCAGGGTCGTCCAGCCCCAGCAGGACATCGCTGTTGCCCAACAGATGCTGCAATGGCCGGTTGTCGCGCGGGTCGGACCAGTCCTGGGCCACGATCTCCAGGCCCAGCGGACCCGCTGCATGGCGCAGCTCCTCGAGCAGAAACCCGCTGTGCTGGCCGTACAGCACGCCAATACGCCGTGCCTGGGGCAGCAAGTAACGCGCCAGGCGCAACTGACGGGCCGGTGGCGCGTCATTCCACAGGAAGGTGAGAAACGCCGGGCGCGACTTTCCCAGGCGCTGCTCAGCCTGAACACGGCTGACGCGCATGGCCAGGGCCGGTGGCCCGGCGGTTTCGCTCAGGCGCCATTCGAGAGCAGCGTTGTCGAGCAGGATCAGACGCTGGTCGGCCTTGAGTTTGCCCGGGGATGGCAAGTCGGCGGTGGTCTGGAAGTGCACATGATCGTGGGGCCGACGGTTTTCCAGTGCCGCCACGAAGCTGCGGATGCCGGGCTGGTCCTCGGCACCGATCAGCAGGATCTCGCTGGCCGACAGTGGCCCCAGCGGCCACAGGCAGAGTACCAGCAGGCGCAGCAGCAGACTCATCAGAACTCCAGCTCCGCGCTGACGCTCAGGCGGTGGCGGCTGTCATAGCGGTTCTGGGCTGCCGTGGTCGGCTCATCGTCCAGGCGCTGTTGCCACAACGCCGCCAGCTCCAGGTTGCTGCCATATACCCGGAAACGCTTGGCCAGGCGCAGGTCCAGGCGCTCGTAGCGGTACTCGTTGAGGGCATCGTCGCCGTAGTAGAACAGCGCGCTCGACCAACCTGCACCCCAGTCGCGCATCCACCCGGCCGAACCGCTGTTGCGGGCGCTGAGGCGGCGATCGTCGGGGTTGCTGGCCCAGGCATCGACATAGGCGTAGGTCAGGCGCAGGCGGTCGCGCAGGGTAGGGCGCCAGTCCAGTTGTGCCTCGCTGCCGCTGAAGCGGGCCTTGTTGGCGTTGCTGGCGATGTACTGGTTGTTGCGCAGCGGCTCGCTGATCATGCCGGTGATCTCGTCGTAGAACAGCTTCACGTCCATGCTCAGGTCGATGTCGCTGAAATAGCCGTTGTAGCCCAGTTCGCGCGAGCGCATGCGCTCTTGCTCGAGGTTGCCGGGGCCGCGGGTCTTGACGAAGTATTCGCCGTTTTGCAGGCCAAATGCATTGGGCGTCAGGTTCTTGACCGTGTAGCTCCAGTTGACGTTGTTCTCGAACATGTCGGGCGAGCGTACGGCCTCGGAATACACCGCGCGCAGGCCATGGCGCGGGGTGATCAGGTAGTTGACCGCCACCCGCGGGGTCAGCGAGTTGCCGGACAGCTGCGAGTCCTCGAACATGGCGCCGCCCTGCAGGATCCAGTGCTCGTCGGCGCGCCATTCCAGTTGGCCGAACAGCCGCCAGGTCTGGTCGTCGACGCTGCCGTTGAAGTAGGTCTGCGAATCGGCACGGTCATAGCGGTAGTTCATGCCGCTGAGCAGGCGCAGGCTGTCGGTCAGGCTCAGGGTGTCCTGGATTTCCAGGTCATAGCGGGTTTCGCGGGTACTCTGGTCAACATCGCCGCATACCTGTTGCTTGCCACCGTTCTGCCATTGTTCCTGCACTTTCTGCAAAAGCCCTTTCAGGGCCGGGTCGTTCGTGGCCAGCGGGGCACCTGTGGCGATGCCGCGCGCCACCCTTTCGGCGAAGTCCGGGTTCAGTTGCCAGAGCTGGGTCAGCTCGGGGCTGAATGACTGCACCGCATCACAGGCGCGCCACACTTGCTGGCGGTCAAAATGTTGCGCCGAGCCCTGAACATACAGGCTGTGTTCAGCGCTGAATTCCTTGCTCCAGCGCAGCGAGCCGGCGTAGTCCTTGGCGTTGACATCGGCGTTGTTGCCGGCTTCGTACTGCTGGAAAACCGGCTGGTAAGTGTAGGGCCGCTGATTGCTGCCTTCCTTGGCCGCAAGTTGCCATTCCAGGGTCTGGTCGGTGGCCAGGGTGTGACTGGCGCTGAGGTTGAAGCGGTTCAAGCGGCGGCTGTCGCGGTAGTCCTGGCCGAACTGGTTCTCGTCGAAGCCGTCGTCACGCTGGCCCGATACCGACAGGCGCATGTCGCCGCCCTCCCAGCCGAAGCCGTGGCTGAGGTAATAATCGTTGATGCCGTCCTGGCCGCGGGTCAGTTTCATCCGCGTGCCATGGCTGTCGGCCGGGTTGCGGGTCAGGATGTTGACCACGGCCATCAGCGCGTTGGCGCCATAGCTGACCGTGTTCGGGCCACGGAACACCTCGATACGCTCGATATCCTCCATGGCCAGGGGAATGTCGCTCCAGTCCACCGTGGCCAGGCCGGCGCGGTACACCGAGCGGCCATCGATCAGCACCTGCATGCGCCGCGCGTCGTTGGCGTTGCTGCCATGGTAGTTGACCGTGGGCTGGTTGCCGGCGCCGTAGCCGATCATCATACCCGGCACCAGGCGCAGCAGCTCGGGGATGTCACGGGCACCGCTGGCACGGATCAGCTCGCTATCGATGACGGTCATGCTGCCCGGCACCGCTGCCGGCGACTGTTTCAGGCGCGTGGCGGTCAGAACCTGGGGCAGGTCGGTGTTGTCGATGAACAGATCCTCGGCCACGGCCGGGCTACCGAGCAGGGCGGTCAATATGAGCAGACGCGGGAAAGGGGGCGTGCCAGGGAACACAGAGCAGCCTTGTCTCAGGATGGAAACAGGCATGGTAACCGACCTTGGCGCAATTGCCAGTGACCCGCCTCAAGCTTCTGGCTGCCAGCACACCGTGCCAGGCTTTTCTCGCTGCCGGTAGCTCGAAGCTTGCAGCTTGGCTTTATAATGCGCCGGTCGCCACTTAATTTATGGCTTTAACGGATTGAATATGACTGAACAGCAACCTGTTGCAGTTCTGGGCGGCGGCAGCTTCGGCACCGCCGTGGCGAACCTGCTGGCGGAAAACGGTGTGCCGGTGCGCCAATGGATGCGCGACCCGGCCCAGGCCGAGGCCATGCGTGTCAATCGTGAAAACCCGCGCTACCTCAAGGGCATTCGCCTGCACGACGGGGTGGAACCGGTCAATGACCTGCTGGCCACCTTGCAAGCCAGCGAGCTGGTGTTCGTGGCCCTGCCATCCAGCGCACTGCGCAGCGTACTGGCGCCGCATGCCGAGTTGTTGCGCGGCAAGGGCCTGGTCAGCCTGACCAAGGGCATCGAGGCGCAGAGCTTCAAGCTGATGAGCCAGATCCTCGAAGAGATCGCCCCCCAGGCACGCATCGGCGTGTTGTCCGGGCCCAACCTGGCCCGCGAAATTGCCGAGCACGCATTGACTGCCACGGTAGTGGCCAGCGAACACGAAGCGCTGTGCCAGCAGGTGCAAGCGGTGCTGCACGGGCGCACCTTCCGCGTTTACGCCAGTGCCGACCGTTTTGGCGTGGAGCTGGGCGGGGCGCTGAAGAACGTTTACGCGATCATCGCCGGCATGGCCGTGGCCCTGGGCATGGGCGAAAACACCAAGAGCATGCTGATTACCCGTGCCCTGGCCGAAATGACCCGCTTTGCCGTCAGCCTGGGCGCCAACCCCATGACCTTCCTGGGCCTGGCCGGGGTCGGTGACCTGATCGTCACCTGTTCGTCCCCCAAAAGCCGCAACTACCAGGTGGGTTTCGCACTGGGGCAGGGCCAGAGCCTGGAGGAGGCCGTTACCCGCCTGGGCGAAGTGGCCGAAGGCGTCAACACGCTCAAGGTGCTCAAGGCCAAGGCCCAGGAGGTGCAGGTGTACATGCCGCTGGTGGCGGGCCTGCATGCCATTCTGTTCGAGGGCCGCACGCTGAACCAGGTCATCGAGCACCTGATGCGTGCCGAGCCCAAGACCGACGTCGATTTCATTTCCATCAGCGGCTTCAACTGAGCCGAACAGAGCAAGGAGCGGTACATGAACGATACCCCGGAGCGCGCCCAGCGCGAGTCGATCATCCTGCGGGTGCTGTGGATGCTGGTGTTCCTGGTGGTTTGGCAACTGGCTGAATTGCTGCTGGGCGGCCTGGTGCTGGTGCAGCTGGTCTACCGCCTGGTGTATGGTGCCCCCAGCGCCAGCCTGATGAATTTCGGCGACAGCCTGAGCCAGTACCTGGCACAGATCGGCCGTTTCGGCACTTTCCATACCGACCAGAAACCCTGGCCGTTCGCCGATTGGCCAGCAGCGCGTGCGCCGGAAGGCGAGGCGCCGCACGCCGTAGCCCCGGCACCGCACCCTGTGCGGGACGAGGAGCCCAAGCTGTGAAACTGTGGGTACTGCGCCACGGCGAGGCCGAACCGCGGGCCAAAAGCGATGCCGAACGGCGCCTGACTGCGCATGGTCGCGAGCAGGTGGTGCGCAGCGCTGCCCACCTGCTGGGGCAGCCATTGCAGGCGATCATCGCCAGCCCTTATGTGCGGGCCCAGCAGACTGCGGCGCTGGTGCACGAGACCCTGGGGTTTGCCAAGCCGCTGCGCACCGTGCCCTGGCTCACGCCAGACGGCGATGTGCAGCAGGTCATCGGCGAAATCGAGCGGCTGGGGCTGGAGCATGTGCTGCTGGTCAGCCATCAGCCGCTGGTGGGCAACCTGGTCGGGCTGTTGCAGCATGGCCACCTGCAACAGCAAGCGGCCATGAGCACGGCCAGCCTGGCCGAGCTGGAAGGGGAGTGGCCCCTGGCCGGGCTGATGGCCCTGAAGGCGCTCAACGCCCCTGCCTGAGCTAGCGGGGGCCCAGGGCCCCCGCACACCGCGATGGCAACTGACATTTTTGCCAGTTGTCGCGCGTGTCGACTGCTTGATAGCGTTGCCCGAAAATCAGCAGTCAGGGAGCGATGCATGAGCGGTGCGATGTGGGAGCTGCTGTGCTCCCTGGACCTGCAACCCACCATAGACCAGGTTGACCAAGGCGTTTCGCTGGACTTCGCCCAGTACAGCCTGCTGCGCGAGGCTGCCGACGCCAAGTTCTACCAGCTGATGCGCAAGGTCGAGGGTTATACGGCGCCGGGGCCGATCGCCCAGCAACCGAGCGAGCACGACCTGCAGAACCTCCAGGATGCCTGCCTGCGGGTCTCTCATCTGCTGCAATCCAGCTGCCTGGCACTGCGCCGCCTGCAACTGGATTACCAGGACCAGCGCCTGGCCCGTGAAGCGCTGCAGAGCCAACTGGCCTACATGCAGGCCTGCCTTCGCCGTTCACTGGAGAGTTTCGACCACGCTTCATGGCCTGATAGCCGCCGCTGATGACCTTTCCGGGCATTGCCGAACCGGCTCGCCATGCCGACAATGGGCCATCATTCCCGTCCGGATCAGGCGCCATGTCGCAACAGATCTTTTTCGCCCATGCCAACGGTTTTCCCTCGGCCACCTACGGCAAGCTGTTCGCCGCGTTGGCGCCGGACTATCAGGTCCGGCATCTGGCTCAGCACGGCCACGACCCGCGCTTTCCGGTGGATGACAATTGGCAGAGCCTGGTCGATGAGTTGCTGCACCACCTGGCGCAGCAGGATCAGCCGGTGTGGGGCGTAGGCCATTCGCTGGGTGGGGTTTTGCACCTGCACGCGGCGTTGCGCTGCCCCGAGTACTACCGTGGGGTGGTCATGCTCGACTCGCCGGTGCTGACCCGTGCAGATCAATGGCTGCTGCGCACCGCCAAGCGCTTCGGCTTCATCGACCGCATCACCCCGGCGGGGCGCACCTTGGGGCGCCGTCATCTTTTCACGGACCGCGACAGTGCCCGTGAGTACTTCGCCGGCAAGTCCCTGTTTCGCCAGTTCGACCCCGACTGCCTGGACGCTTACATAGAGCATGGCCTGCAGGCGATGGAGCAGGGCCTGCAGCTGCGCTTCGACCCGGCCACCGAGATCAGCATCTACCGCAGTATCCCGCACACCAGCCCCGCCCCGGCGCGACAGTTGCGGGTACCGCTGGCCATGGTGCGGGGTGACCGCAGCAAGGTCATCCGGCGCCACCATGCCCTGGCGGTGCGTGGCATGCCGCTAGGGGAGTACCACAGTGTGCCAGGGGGGCACATGTTCCCGTTGGAGCGGCCTGCCGATACCGCCAGCCTGCTCAAGGGCCTGTTCGACCGCTGGGGCCAGGCATGAGCGCGCATGTCGAGGAAGTTCGCCTGAGTTTGGGCCACATCGAACTGGCCGCGCATCTGTTCGGGCCTGTGGACGGCCTGCCGGTGATCGCCCTGCATGGCTGGCTGGACAACGCCAACAGCTTCGCCCGCCTGGCGCCGCTGTTGCGCGGCTTGCGCATCGTTGCCCTGGACCTGGCCGGGCATGGCTATTCGGAGCACCGCCCGCCAGGGGCCAGCTATGCCCTGGCCGACTACGCCCACGATGTACTGCGGGTTGCCGAGCAACTGGGCTGGCAGCGTTTCGCCCTGCTCGGCCATTCGCTCGGCGCCATCATTGCGGTGCAATTGGCCGGTGCGTTGCCGGAGCGGGTCAGCCACCTGGCCTTGATCGACGGCGTTATCCCACCCACCGGCGCCGAGCAGGATGCCGGTGAGCGCCTGGGCATGGCGTTGTTGGCGCAGCTGCGCCTGGATGACAAGCGCAAATCGGTGTACACCACCCTCGAGCAAGGTGTGCAGGCGCGCATGAAGGGCATGGTCGCGGTAAGCCGGGAAGCGGCCGAACTGCTGGCGCAGCGCGGGCTGATGCCGGTGCCCGGGGGCTACAGCTGGCGCAGCGACAGCCGCCTGACCTTGCCTTCTCCGTTGCGCCTGAGCGAAGCCCAGGCCATGGCCTACGTGCGCCGGGTGAATTGCCCGGCGCAACTGGTGATTGCCGCCGACGGGATGCTGGTGCGCCACACCGCATTGCTGGAGCAGCTACCCTTTGAGCAACTGACACTGCCGGGTGGTCACCACCTGCACTTGAACGATGAGCAGGGCGCGGCCCTTGTCGCAGACTGTTTCAATCGCTTCTTTGGCTTTGCTTGACTTGCACCGGACAAGTGTCGAGGCTTGGCGGGTTGAAAGGGAGACAACCATGCAATTGCCAGACAACCTGGAGCTTCACCTCGGCGCACGGCGCCGCCAGGGTCGCCGATGAGCGCGCCCCTGTCCATCCGCACCGTTGCCGCTGCCTGCCTGGCATTTGCCAGCCCCCTGCTATGGGCTGGCAGCCTGCCGGTGCCTGCAGACGCCAAAGTGGTCGACCAGCGCCCGGCCGTGGAGCAGGAGCGCGTCTACCCGCTGGGCCCATTGCGCAAAATCAGCGGCCGCCTGCGGGTTGACGACAAGGTCGAAAGCCGTGGCCAGGTCAGCTCGGTCACCTACGAGCTGCCGGTCGAACGCACCGCCCGCGAAGCCTTTACCAGCGCCCGCGAAGCGCTGCAGCGCGACGGTGGCTACCCGCTGTTCTGGTGCCAGGGCCGCGATTGCGGCGAGGCCAGCCTGTGGGCCAACGAGGTGTTTGCCAATGCCCGCCTCAACGGGGGCGACGAACAACAGGCGTTCATTCTGCTGCGCCGTTCGGCGGAACAGGCCGACACCCTGGTTGCGCTGTACAGCGTCACCCGTGGCAACCGCCGCGCCTATTTGCATGTGGAAGAGTTCGTCGCCGGCAGCCCGTTGGGCGACTTGCTGCCCACGGCGGCCACGGTGCTGCGTGAAATGCGCGATACCGGCAAGCTCGACTACCCGGACCTGGCGGCACCCCAGGCTGCCTGGGCGAACCTGCTGGCACGCAGCCTGAACCTCGATAGCACCTTGCGCGTCAGCCTCAGCGGCGTTCAGGCTGAAGCCTGGCGCGAGGCGCTGATCAAGGCCGGGGTGCGCAACGGGCGCCTTGAAGTGGGCACTGCGCCCACCACTGGCTTGCACCTTGAACTGATTCGTTGAGCGGGTGCTGCGATGGTCAACAATGATCGCCTGCTGGTCCAGATTCTGCTGCTGGCGTTGCTGGGGGCGGGCCTTTGGGTGATGGCGCCGTTCATATCGGCATTGCTGTGGGGGGCTATCCTGGCCTTTGCCAGCTGGCCGTTGATGCGCCTGCTCACGCGGGTATTGGGGGGGCGCGAAACCCTGGCGGCCAGCCTGCTGACCATGGCCTGGATCCTGATCGTGGCGTTACCGCTGGTGTGGCTGGGTTTCAACCTGGCCGACCACATCCGTGATGCCACTGCGTTCGTGCGTGACGTGCAGGTCGACGGCCTGCCAGATGCCCCGGCCTGGCTGGGGGGGCTGCCGTTCGTGGGCGAGCGCCTGGTCAGCTGGTGGCAGTCGCTGGACCAGCAGGGGGCAGCCTTGCTGGCCTCGGTCAAACCGCACCTGGGGCAGGTTGGCAACTGGTTGCTGGCGCGCAGCGCGCAAATCGGCAGCGGCGTGCTGGAACTCACACTCAGCCTGGTGTTCGTGTTCTTTTTCTACCGTGACGGGCCGCGCTTGTCGGCGTTCGTGCTGCGCTTGCTGCACCGCTTGATGGGCGACCGTGCCGCATATTACCTGGAGCTGGTGGCCGCCACCGTCCAGCGGGTGGTCAACGGGGTGATTGGTACCGCAGCGGCCCAAGCGCTGTTGGCGTTGATCGGCTTCCTGATCGCCGGCGTGCCGGGGGCCATTGTGCTCGGCCTGGTGACCTTCATGCTCAGCCTGATTCCCATGGGGCCGCCACTGGCCTGGATTCCGGCCACCGCCTGGCTGGTGTGGAAGGGCGAGTACGGCATGGCGGTGTTCCTCGGTATCTGGGGCACGTTCGTCATCAGTGGCGTGGACAACGTGCTCAAGCCCTACCTGATCAGCCGGGGCGGCAACCTGCCGCTGGTCATCGTATTGCTGGGCGTGTTCGGCGGCCTGCTGGCGTTCGGCTTCATTGGCCTGTTCATCGGGCCTACCTTGCTGGCGGTCGGCTACAGCCTGTTGCTGGACTGGAGCCGTAACGCCGTAGAGCAACCGCCCCAGCACTAGCCTGTACGGGCCCGCTTCGCGCAGGCATGCGCGAAGCGGGCCGCGCCGCCGCCTCGACACCCTGATCTTTACGCATTCTTTATACCCATCACTGCCCCTCCATCTCGTTCCTTTACACCCCTTCCTCGGACAATTCCCCAACGCGGCCCAAGCCGCATCTCGGGGAGAACCACACATGAACATGCTCGACGGGCTGTCACTGCTACTGGCAGTGGCCTTGGCGTTTTATCTGCTGGTGGCGCTTTTGCGCGCCGATCGCGGCTAAGGAGCGGCCATGCACAGTTACGACTACGCCTTGCTCCTGGCATTCTTCGCCCTGGTGCTACTGCCGGCACCCTGGCTAGGGCGTTTCTATTTCAAGGTCATGGAAGGCCAGCGCACCTGGCTGTCACCCGTACTCGGCCCGGTCGAGCAGGCTTGCTACCGGCTGGCTGGGGTAGACGCGCGCCAAGAGCAGAACTGGCGCCAGTACACCCTGGCGTTGCTGAGCTTCAACCTGGCCGGCTTTGTGCTTTTATTCACCGTATTGCTGCTGCAGGGCTACCTGCCCCTCAACCCGCAGCACCTGCCTGGCCAGGAATGGTCGCTGGCATTCAATACCGCCGTCAGCTTCGTCACCAATACCAACTGGCAGGCTTACAGCGGCGAGGCGTCGGTCAGCTACCTGAGCCAGATGCTTGGCCTGACGGTGCAGAACTTCGTCAGCGCCGCCACGGGCCTGGCCGTGCTGGTCGCGCTGTGCCGCGGTATTGCCCGGCGTAGCAGCGCAACGCTGGGCAACTTCTGGGCCGACATGACCCGCGCCACCCTTTACGGTTTGCTGCCGTTGTGCCTGTTGCTGGCGCTGCTGCTGGTATGGCAGGGCGTTCCGCAGACCTTTGCCGACTACGCCCACGCGTTGACCCTGCAAGGTGCCGACCAGACCATCCCGTTGGGCCCGGCCGCCAGCCAGATCGCCATCAAGCAGCTGGGCACCAACGGCGGCGGCTTTTTCGGCGTCAACTCGGCGCACCCGTTCGAGAACCCCACGGCCTGGAGCAACCTGTTCGAGGTGGCATCGATCATCCTCATTCCGGCGGCCCTGGTGTTCACCTTCGGCCACTACGTCAAGGACCTGCGCCAGAGCCGCGCCATCCTTGCCTGCATGCTCGCATTGTTCCTGATTGGCGGCAGCACGGCGCTGTGGGCCGAGCACCAGCCCAACCCGGCGCTTGCAGGCGAACAGGTCCAGCAGAGCGGCCCCATGGAAGGCAAGGAAAGCCGCTTCGGGACTACCGCTTCGGTACTGTGGACCGTGACCACCACTGCCGCATCCAATGGCTCGGTCAATGCCATGCACGACAGCCTCAACCCGCTGACTGGCATGGTGGCGATGGTCAACATGATGGTCGGTGAGGTGATTTTTGGCGGTGTCGGCGCGGGGCTGTACGGCATGTTGCTGTTCGTGTTGATCGCCGTGTTCCTGGCGGGGCTGATGATTGGTCGTACGCCGGAGTACCTGGGCAAGAAGCTGCAGGCCCGTGAGGTGCAGTTGCTGGTGGCCACGCTGCTGGTGATGCCACTGGGTGTGCTGGTGCTTGGTGCCATTGCCGCCAGCCTGCCGGGCCCGGCGGGGGCGGCCAGCAACCCGGGGGCGCATGGTTTCAGCCAACTGCTGTATGCCTACACCTCGGGTGCCGCCAACAACGGCTCGGCGTTCGCCGGGTTCGGTGCCAACACGGTGTACCACAACCTGATGATCGGCCTGGCCATGCTGATCGGCCGCTTCGGCTACATCCTGCCGGTACTGGCCTTGGCCGGCAGCCTGGCGGCCAAGAAGGCCGCGCCCCTTGGGGTCAACAGCTTCCCCACCCACGGCCCGCTGTTCACCGGCCTGCTGCTGGTGACCATCCTGCTGGTCGGTGGCCTGACGTTTCTGCCGACCTTGGCCCTTGGGCCGATCGCCGAACATTTGAGCCTGGGTTTTTGAGGATCGACCATGAATATGCCCATTCCTGAAATGAAAGCCCGGCACAGTGCCAAAGACCAGACCCGTTTTGCGGCGCTGTGGCGCCCAGCGCTGGTACAGGCGTTGGTCAAGCTCGACCCACGCCAGTTGCAGCGCTCGCCGGTCATGCTGGTGGTGGCGGTGACTGCGCTGCTGACCACGGTGCTGTGTTTTGCCCCTGACAGTGGCGTCAGCCGCGGCGTGGCCGTGCAGATTGCCCTGTGGCTGTGGTTCACCGTGTTGTTCGCCAACTTTGCCGAAGCCCTTGCCGAAGGGCGCGGTAAAGCCCGCGCCGACAGCCTCAAGGCCGGCAGCCAAGGCTTGACCGCCCAGCGCCGTCAGCGTGACGGCCACTATGAAACGGTGGCTGCCGGCGCCTTGCGCAAAGACGATGTGGTGCGTGTGGTGGCCGGTGAAATGATCCCCGCCGATGGTGAGGTGCTCGAAGGGATCGCAGCGGTCAACGAGGCAGCGATCACGGGTGAGTCGGCGCCGGTCATTCGTGAATCCGGCGGCGACCGCTCGGCCGTCACCGGTAACACCCGGCTGGTTTCGGACTGGCTGGTGATCCGCATCACCAGCAACCCGGGCGAGTCCACCCTGGACCGCATGATTGCCCTGGTCGAAGGTGCCAAGCGGCAGAAAACCCCCAATGAAGTCGCCCTCGACATCCTGCTGATCGGGCTGACGCTGATCTTCCTGATCGTGGTGGTGACCTTGCAGCCATTCGCCCACTTCGTCGGCGCCAGCCTGCCGCTGATCTTTCTCGCTGCCTTGCTGGTGACGTTGATCCCCACCACCATCGGTGGCCTGTTGTCGGCCATCGGCATTGCCGGTATGGACCGGCTGGTACGGTTGAACGTGATCGCCCGCTCGGGCCGTGCCGTGGAAGCGGCCGGGGACGTGCATACCCTGATGCTCGACAAGACCGGCACCATTACCTTCGGCAACCGCCGTTGCAGCGCGCTGCACGCTGCACCGGGGGTAACCGCGCGGGAACTGGGGGAGGGCGCCCTGCTGGCCTCGCTGGCCGACGACACCGCAGAAGGCAAGTCGATCGTCGAGTACCTGCGTCAGTTGCATGACGTTGTCGAGCCCCCTGCCGGGCACTACGAAGCCGTGGCATTCAGTGCCGAAACGCGCCTGTCGGGCATCGACTTCCAGCAGCGCCGCTACCGCAAGGGGGCCGTCGATGCGGTGCTGGCATTCGTCGGCATGCAGCGCCTGGACATGCCGCCAGCGCTGGCCCGTGAGGTTGAACGCATCGCCCAGAGCGGTGGCACGCCCTTGCTGGTGTGCCTGGACAAGCGCCTGCTTGGGGTGATCCACCTCAAGGACGTGGTCAAGCCTGGCATCCGCGAACGCTTCGCCGAATTGCGCAAGCTGGGTATCCGCACCGTGATGGTGACCGGTGACAACCCGTTGACGGCTGCTGCCATCGCAGCCGAGGCCGGGGTGGATGATGTGCTGGCCGAGGCCACGCCGGAGAAAAAGCTGGCGCGCATTCGCCAGGAGCAGAACGACGGCCGCCTGGTGGCCATGTGCGGCGACGGTGCCAACGACGCCCCGGCGCTGGCCCAGGCCGACGTGGGCATGGCCATGAATGACGGCACCCAGGCGGCGCGCGAGGCGGCCAACATGGTCGACCTGGACAGCGACCCGACCAAGCTGCTGGACGTGGTGCAGGTCGGCAAGCAGTTGCTGGTGACCCGGGGGGCGCTGACCACCTTTTCCATCGCCAATGACGTGGCCAAGTACTTCGCCATCCTGCCGGCGCTGTTCGCTGCCATCTACCCGCAGTTGGGGGTGCTCAACCTGATGCACCTGGCCAGCCCGCAAAGCGCGATCCTCTCGGCCATCGTGTTCAATGCCCTGATCATCGTCGTGCTGATTCCTTTGGCGCTACGGGGTGTGCGGGTCCAGGCGGCCAGCGCTGCCCACTTGTTGCGGCGCAACCTGTTGATCTACGGGCTGGGCGGCATCGTGGTGCCGTTTGCCGGCATCAAGCTGATCGATCTGTTGCTCAACGCCCTGCACCTGGTCTGAGGAGGCCACCATGAACGCTTATCTACGCCCTGCCTTGAGCCTGGCCTTGACGATGACCTTGATCACTGGCGCGCTATACCCGCTGGTGGTGACCGGCGTCGCCCAGGTGGCTTTCCCGGTACAGGCCAACGGCAGCCTGGTGCGCGATGACCACGGCCAGGTGCGGGGTTCGGCCCTGATTGCCCAGAACTTCCAGGGCGATGGCTGGTTCCATTCACGGCCTTCGGCAGGCGCCTACGCCACCGTGGCCAGCAGCGCCAGCAACCTTGCGCCGAGCAACCCGGCGGTGGTGGAGCGGGTCCAGAGCGATGCGGCGCTGCTGTACCAGGCCCAGCAAGGGCCGGTACCGCAGGCGCTGCTGACCACCTCGGGCAGCGGCCTGGACCCGCACCTGCCACCGGCGGCGGTGGCCTACCAGATTCCCCGGGTCGCAGCGGCGCGGCAGTTGCCCGTGGCGCGCTTGCAAGCCTTGCAGGAAGAGGCCACCCTCAGACCATTGATCGGCCCGCCGGTGGTCAATGTGCTGGCGTTGAACCGGGCCCTGGAAAAACTCGCCAGCAAGAGCAAAGGATGAAACATGAGTGATTCCGCGCGTGCAGACGCGTTGTTGGCTACCCTGCCGCGCACCGGCCGTGGCCGGCTGAAGGTGTTCCTCGGTGCTGCGCCGGGGGTGGGCAAGACCTTCGCCATGCTGCAGGCCGCGCATGCCCAGCAACGCCAGGGCGTGCAGGTAGTGGCCGGGGTGGTCGAAACCCACGGCCGTGGCGAAACCGAGGCGCTGCTTGCCGGCTTGTTGCAGCAGCCCATGCTGCGTCGCCAGTACCGTGGGGTCACCCTTGAGGAAATGGACCTCGACGGCCTGCTCGCGTGTGCGCCAGCCTTGGCACTGGTCGATGAGCTGGCGCACACCAACGCCCCCGGCAGCCGCCACGCCAAGCGCTGGCAGGACGTGCAGGAGCTGCTGGCCGCGGGCATCGACGTGTACACCACGGTCAATGTGCAGCACCTGGAAAGCCTCAACAACAAGGTGCGCGACATCACCGGCGTGCACGTGCGCGAAACCTTGCCTGACTGGGTGCTGCAGGAAGCCTTCGAGCTGGTGCTGATCGACCTGCCACCGCGTGAGCTGCTGGAGCGCTTGCGTGAAGGCAAGGTGTACGTGCCCGAGCAGGCGCGGGCCGCCATCGATGCGTTTTTCTCGCAAACCAACCTCACCGCTCTGCGCGAACTGGCCATGCAGACGGCCGCCGCCCAGGTCGATGCCGACCTGGCCCACGGCTACCGCCAGCGCGGGCAGGCAGCCCCCGCGTTGCGCGGCCGGCTGCTGGTCGGTGTGGCTGGCGATGACCAGGCCGAGCGCCTGGTGCGTCACGCCAGCCGCGTGGCCCAGCGCCGCCACTTGCCGTGGAGCCTGGTGCACGTGGACAACGGCCTTTTGCGTGACGAGGCAGCCCGCCAGCGCCTGCAGGCGGCCCAGCAACTGGCCGAGCGCCTGGGAGGTGAAGTGGTGTTGCTGCGTGCCGGTGAAGTGGCGCGCACGCTGATCCAGCATGCGGCTGAGCGGCGCGCCAGCTTGGTACTGGTCGGCCAGTCGCGCGACCGTGTGCACCGGCGCTGGTTCGGTGCAGGGGTGGCTGCCCGGCTGTTGCGTGAAAGCCATGGGCTGGAAATCAACGTGCTGGACCGCGATGTACAGCCCTCGGCGCCGCGTTCGGCGGTGCGCCGGGTGTGGGTCTGGCGGCACTACCTGCTGGCGTTCCTGGCCACCGGGATGGCCGCAGGCCTGGCTTGGGCGGTGTCGAGCGTGCTGGCACTGCCGAACATCTCGCTGGTGTTTCTGGCCGCGGTGCTGCTGGTGGCGGTACGCAGCAGCCTGGGGCCAGCCCTGGCCTGCGCGGCACTGTCGTTCCTGGCGTATGACTTTCTGTTCATTCCGCCCAATTTCTCGTTCAGCATCCAGCGCGAAGAAGATGTGCTGACGCTGGTGTTCTTCCTGCTGATGGCCGCCCTTACCGGCAACCTGGCCGCCCGCCAGCGCCGCCAGTTGCAGGCGCTACGCGAAACCCAGGCGCAGACCAGCCAACTGCTCGACCTGTCGCGCAGGCTGACGGTGGCCACTGACCGCCAGGCCGTGTTCAACGCCGCCGGGCAGCACCTGGGCGGCTGGCGCGACCTGCAAGTGTGCCTGCTGCAGCGCACTGCCGATGGCCAGCTGCAGGTGGCCAGCGGCGAGCACCAGGGCTTCAGCGCCACCGAGCGGGCCGCCGCCGATTGGGCCTGGCAACACGGGCAGGCCGCCGGGCACGGCAGCGACACCCTGCCGGAGGGGCGCTGGTGGTGGTGGCCACTGGCGGTGGATGAGCAACCGCTGGCGCTGTTGGGCGTGCGCCCACGTTCAGGCCAGCCGCTGAGCGACCCGCGTCGGCGCCTGCTGATCGCCCTTGGCCAGCCGCTGGCCCAGGCCCTGGCCCGAGCCCGCCTTGCCGAACAACTGGAAGCTGCGCGCTTGCACGGCGAGACCGAGCAGCTGCGCAGTGCCTTGCTGGCTTCGGTGTCCCACGACCTGCGCACCCCATTGACGGCCATGCGCGGCAGCATCGACAGCTTGCTGGCGCTGGGCGAAGCGATTCCGCTCGACGACCGCCGCGAGCTGTTGGAGGGCACCCGCGACGAGGCCGAGCGCCTGGACCGCTACATCCAGAACCTGTTGGACATGACACGCCTGGGGCACGGTGGCCTCAAGCTGGCCCGCGACTGGGTGGCGCCAGCCGATATCATTGGCAGTGCGCTCAACCGCCTGCGCGTGGTGTTGGCGCCGCTTAGCGTGCACACCGACGTGCCCGGCGATCTGCCGCTGCTGTTCGTGCATGCGGCATTGATCGAGCAGGCATTGGTCAATGTGCTGGAGAACGCTGCGCGCTTCTCGCCGGCCAATGGTCGGCTGGAATTGCGGGTGGCGGTGCAGGACGAGCGGCTGTGCCTGACCGTGAGCGACCAGGGGCCGGGCATTCCCGTGGCCGAGCGCGAAAAGATCTTCGACATGTTCTACACCGCCGCCCGTGGCGATCGCGGCGGGCAGGGGACCGGCCTGGGCCTGGCCATCTGCCAGGGCATGATCGGTGCCCATGGCGGGCAGATTCTGGTGGGCGAAGGCATTGATGGCCAGGGCACCGGCATCACTTTATGCTTGCCGCTGCCCCCGCAACCTGCAGCCGAAAGTGAAAGCCCATGAGCCAGCCCGCCACCCTGTTGGTTATCGACGATGAACCGCAGATCCGCAAATTCCTGCGTATCAGCCTGGCCTCGCAAGGTTACAAGGTGCTTGAGGCCGCTACCGGCGCCGAAGGCTTGGCCCAGGCGGCCCTGGGTAAGCCGGATTTGGTCGTGCTGGATTTGGGCCTGCCTGACATGGACGGCCAGCAGGTGTTGCGGGAGCTGCGGGAATGGAGCTCGGTCCCGGTGTTGGTGCTGTCAGTGCGTGCCAGTGAGCTGCAGAAGGTCGATGCGCTGGATGGTGGGGCCAACGACTATGTGACCAAGCCGTTCGGTATCCAGGAATTTCTCGCCCGGGTCCGTGCGTTATTGCGCCAGGTGCCGCAAGCCGGGGGCTCGGAAGTGAAGGCCAGCTTCGGGCCGTTGACGGTCGACTTCGCCTTTCGCCGGGTAACCCTGGAGGGCGTGGAGGTGGCGCTGACACGCAAGGAGTACGCGCTGCTGGCGTTATTGGCCGGGCACCCGGGGCGAGTGATGACCCAGCAGCAGCTGCTCAAGGATATCTGGGGGCCCAGCCATGTGGAGGATACCCATTACCTGCGCATCGTGGTCGGGCACCTGCGCCAGAAACTAGGCGATGACCCTACGGCGCCACGCTTCATCATCACCGAGGCGGGGGTGGGTTACAGGCTGGTGGCGCCTGTTGCCTAGCGGAAAGTCGCGCTGGTTGCGGCTGGACCACGCAGCGCCGACCACGCGGCTGCCTGGGGTGGAACAGGCTCTTCGCCCGGTGAATTGAGCATCGGGTGACTTCAAGGGGCTGTTCTTGACTCCAGGTCCATTTCGGCTGGCCATTCCACTTTAGGGGCCAGGCGCAAGGCGAACTCACACCAGAGTACGTCGTTGTGATCCTTGGGCTCCCCAGGTGGGGGCAAGGCGCTGGGGCCGTGCTGCATGTAAGTGCAGACGTAAGCCCATGCATGCTGATCCGCCCCCATGGTACTTAGGGGAAACCGGTCGATGACGTTGTTCGTTCCGGGTGCGACGATGGACAGCACCACCCCACATTTGAAACTGGGCGCACCGTTTCCCGGCACGCCACGGTAAAGCCAGCGCTCGGCGCGCACTTGCGACCAGTCGTAGCAGACTGGCTCGACTTTCCAGGTTCCGAAAGGCTTCCACCAACAGTCTTTGAAGTTGTAGGCATAGATTTTTTTTCGTTTCCGGTTGAAACGAATGGGTTCGTCGCGAGGGGGGCATATGCACCTTCGAATTAAAAATACACACACCCATGTTTCGAGGATCAGCGAAAGAGTGCCAATGAATACTTGCTCAGAATCGAGATATGCAAAACTTTCTATCATGTCGAAAGGAAGTGTTGCAATGATGAAAATTGCAGGTAATGTAAAGAGGATTACTAGTTCCCTAGCCCAGCTTATAGCTCTAGATACTTCAAGATAGATTGAATCTTGATGATTTGGAGATTTGTAGCCTAAGCCTGGCTCAGTTGTACACGGGTCATCAGGAAGAGGGAGGTCCTCCTTCCAGAAAGTGCAGGGAGGATTAAGCAGCGGGCGAGACATTGAAAGATGCTCCAGAAGCGATTAATTTTTTATCGATTTTTACAAAGCTCGATTGGTCGTATCTGCAGGGTGAATACACAAGCATGCGCTCAATGCCCTCCAGGTTGTTGTTGTTCCAGCATCGAGTTAACTCATTGCCTAATTACCTCGAGATGCTGTTCTCGACTCCCGATCCATTTCGGCCGGCCACTCGACTTTAGGGGCTAGCCGCAAAGCGAGTTCACACCAGAGTACGTCGTTGTGATTCTTGGGCTCCCCAGGTGGGGGCAAGGCGCTGGGGCCATGCTGCATGTAAGTGCAGATGTAAGCCCAGGCATGTTGATCCGCCCCCATGGTACTCAGGGGAAACCGGTCGATGACGTTGTTCGTTCCGGGTGCGACGATGGACAGCATGACCCCCCATTTGAAAATGGGGGCACCGTTTGGCAGCAGGCCGCGCTGAAACCATCGCTCGGCACGGACTTGTGACCAGTCGTAGCAGACGGTCTCGACCTTCCAAGTTCCGAAGGGATTCCACCAACAGTATTTGAAGTTGTAGGCGTAGATTTTTTTTCGCTTACGGTTAAAGCGAATAGGCTCGTCGCGAGGGGGCGATATGCTAACGCGAATGAAGAAGGCAGATGCCCATATTCCGCCGGCTAGCAGCAATAGGCTAATAAGTATGAGCTCAGAATCAAGAAGTTCAGAAATCTGTATTACATTAAGAGGTAAGTTGGCAGTGAAGATAATCATGGGAAGTGAAAAAAATAACATCAATTCCCTGGTTTCGCCCAAAGGCCTAGCTATTTCGAGATAGATCATATCTTGGTGATTAGGAGATTGATAACCTAAACCAGGCGCAGTTGTGTTTGAGGTATCTGGCAATGGAAGGTCTTCCTTCCAGCCTTTGCAAGGAGGGTTCAGCAGCGGGCGAGACATTAAAATATGCTCCAGGCTGAATTCATTTTGTTCTCGATTATCACCACTTTAGCGTAGCTCGATTTATCGTTTCTGTTAGGCCAGTAGGCGAGCGTCAACTCAACTTTCTCTATGTTGTGGTTGTCCAGAAGTGGGAGTGAGCCAGTAATGTGAATTGTTCTTTCGAGGGATTTGAGAGTAAAGTATTTATCAAGGCTTGCAGAGTCGGCGAGAACGCCGCCCAAATCACTTGGGATCTGTTCGATTTTACCAGTATCCGAGCTATAAGCAGCGATACAGCGTTGTCGATCAATACCTGCCGGGATAATTGCGAGATGCCATTCGTACTTCGTAAGTTCGGAGGTGGCACTCGGCAGCCTAAGATCTACGTCGAGATAAAAACCCGTTGCAACAGAATTTCCGTCATTGAGCAGTGCCCCTGCTGAATGTGGCGTTTGTGCGGTGTGAGAGGATTGGAACCTCGTTCTGATCGACACGTAAGCATGTAGACCAATGACTGCTGCATTGAATGCACTTACCGCGTTGCTAAGGTCCTGTTCGTCGATCCAGCGTCGATGCCCCTCTGGCTTTCCCCATTTACTATGTCGGGCCCACAACTCCAGCAATGAGGACTCATGGTTGTTGGCGATCGTCGCCAGCGTGTAGGCCGCCAGTCCCAAAAAAACGATAAAGCCTAGCGCTATGAGCGATGCTCCCAAGAAAGCAATGCCAAAGCCCGCAGAGGCTACTGATACCCAGGCAGCGCCTTTGTATAAGAAGTTCGCTGACTCATCACCTTCACGGCCAGTTCGAAGGCCGGCATTCCAATACTGCACGGCATCCATAACACCAGCCATCGCCGCGATGCCGCCGCCGTACCGCGCAATACTGATGCCCAAACCCGCCGTTAGTATCTGCCCAGGGTGCTGTGTACGTGCGAATACCTGCGCAACAACCAGTCCTGCTGCTTCAACACTGGCACCCAGCAACCCCAGCGATGAAGACCAGACCGCCGCCTGCGCCTCGGGGTTGTGCTGATGTGTTTGCTGTAACGCCCGGTAGTTTCTGCGCAGGCTCTCCTGCTGAAACCACAGTCCGCCCAGTGCAAGCAGCAGGCCGACGCTACCCGTACCGGCCGCCGCATCCCGCAGGCTGCGCATTGCATCGCTGGCCACGCTTTGCGCCGCCATCGAACTGATCTGCAGCCCGGCAGACACCTGTGCCTTTACCGACGCCGCACCGATCGCCACATTGCGCACCAGCGCGCCGAAACCTTCGGCCGTCGACGTTTTCAGCTGGACCAACCGTGCCTGTAATTGCTCGGCGCTCTCGAATGTCCACAGCACCACGTCGATCATCTGGTTGCGGTTACCGACCGCGGCGATATTGATTGCGCCGCTCAGCACCATGGCGCGGACCTTGCGCCCCACGGGGTCGCGGAACTGCTGGTCGACCTGCTGCATAAATGCATCGGTGCGGATTTGCAGGGCCTCGTCGAGCACGCTCAGGTACTCGCCGACGGTCAATGAAACCCGCAGCGGGGTTACGTGCTGCCCGGCATACAGCGCGAAAGCCGCACGGTGCACATGGCCGACCAGGGTGCGGCTGCGTTCGCTGAGGTGCTGGGCGAGCGTATTCCCTGCGCTGGTGGTCGCGGCCAGCAGTTGACCGATGGCATCCTGCAGCGGCTTGACCATCAGCAGCTGGCCCTCGGGGGTGCCTGCGATGCCTTTGATGATGTCGTAGACCTTGCCGAAGTCGTCGCCTGACAAGCCGCCGATCACGCGCTGCAGCAGCGTCTGGTTCCTGGCCATCAGCGCCTGGTACAACAAGCTGTGCTCGTCTTCCAGCAGGTGCTGCCAGACGAGCTGCGTCATACCCAGCGGCTGACCTTCCTCGGGCATCAGTTCGCTAGGGCCCCCGGCCAGGCAGTCGGCGATCATCTGGATGAAGTACTCGACCGAGACCGGGTCGGCAGCGTCGTAGTCGAAGCGACCGATCTGGTGAAACGCCGGCTGAGCGTAGTGCAGCGCGTACAGCTGGCCAACCTGGTCGATCATCGACTGCCAGTGGTTCAGTTCACGGTCGTAGCCAGCCTGGAACGCCGCGCGGGCGCTTTCGTCGTAGCGCGCTTGCAAGCGGTCCCGGGCCTGCTCCTGGTTGCGGGCGGTGTTGCGGCGGGTCTGCCTTGCGATATCCACTGGCGGCAGGTGCGCCTTGATGCCGACGGGGCTGTCGTTCCACTGTTCGACCTGGCGTGCCTCATGCTCAGCTGCCTCGGCGCCCTGTGCGGCGGCCGTGGCAGCGTGCAGTTGCTGGATGCCCAGCAACGCCTGGGAGGTGAAGTACTCGAAGTGCCGCTGCGGCTGCGCGCGCCATGCTTGCATGGCCTGGACCCAACCCGTGCGCTGGGCGTTCAGTTCCACCACCATGCCGACGGGGTCGGGCAAGGTCAGCGCCAGCACACCGTTTGGCAATTGTTCCCGGGCAATGACGGTACGCAGATAGTTGTGGGTTTCGGACCACCGACCCAAACGGCTGTAGAAGCCGTGAGCACTCGTGAACCGGGCCGATGAAAAGGTGGAGAACTCGAGCACGCCCTCCATGCCGAAGCGGAAACTGTCGGTCATGGCGATGCCGAGGCTGGCGGGGTCATTGCGTGCGCGGTGCAGGTCGACTTCGACGAAGCGGGCGAGGGTGGCTGGGTCTGACTGGGCGATGCCTTTGCGGTAGCGGTCGAGCACGGTGCGCGGCCAGGGATCGTTGGCGAAGGCAACCCATGCGGTGCGGTACAGCGACGTGTCGAGGTTGATGAACGAGGCGATGACGTCATGGCCTGCGGTGGCACACCATTTGGGCAATGGCCTGGGCGGCCCCAGCGGCATCTGCGATACCGGAAACCGCTGCAAGGTGGCATCGGCCGCCACTGCGTAGGCCTGCCAGGTGGCCTGGTCGAGCAGCACGTAAACGTAACCCTGGCGCAACAGGCGGAGCTGGTCGGTATGCATCGGGTGGTAGGTGATTTCGCTATCACTGGCCCAGCGAAACAGGTGCCCGGCATCGGGGCGCGGGGCATAGGCCTCGCGCAGCAGCAGGATGGGCAGGCCAATACGCCCGCAGGCGTTGCAGCCGCCGTGGCTGTTGGGGATTTCTTCCTGCATGGCGGCATGGATGGTTGCACTGATGCTCATGAGTAGCCTCCTGCCTGCGGCAGGTCGGCAACGATGCGTGCCCAGGCACTGTCGCCGTAGCGGGCGAAGCAGGCGGCCAGGCGTTGCTGGCCAGCCACCGCCTGTGCCACATCGCGCTGGATGGTCGGGTGCTGCAGCAGCAAGGGGTGGACCATGAGCAGGTGCAGGCACATGCACTGGATATCGCCACGGTCGCGCAGGCCCTGCTTGAAGGCCCTGATCATCAGGTTCATGACATGGACGGGCGCGTTGGCCGGCAAGCCGGATGAGCCTGGGCATTGGCCACGGGTGGCGCCAGTTTGCGCGGTCGCCAGGCGATGCCAGGCACTGAGCAGTTGAATGATCTGTGGCGCGACGTTCTGGGTTGCGCGGACTTCCCGGGTGACGCGCAGCTCGCCAGCCGGCGATGGCCGTTCGAGCACCGTGCAACTGCCGCAACCATCGGGATGCAGCCAGCTGCGAATCGGCCCGAGTACTGCGCCAGCATTGTTCAGGGTGACGCGCAGCAACGCCAGCCTCACGGGTTCGTACCAGGCCGTGATGCCATGCGGGGCGGGCTGATGCAGCACATGGCACTGCTGGCTGATATGCCGGGCAATGGCTTCGGCGGGTTGATCGCTGAGCAGCCAGGCACACACGTAGTGCCAGGTGGCCGTAGCCTCACGGGCGGCGTAGGTTGCGCTCAATGTGGCCAGAGCGCCGCATGCCTGGCCGGGGCGGGCCAGCCGCACCAGCGCAGGCCAGCGTTCAGGGGCCTGCACCAGGCCGCTGCTGTCGATGCGCGTTACGGCGTCACTGCCCAGCGCCTTGGCCAGCATGGCGATGTCCAGCGGGTGCCCGCTCTGGCAGCCAGCGAAGGGGGCCAGCAGCAGGTAAAAGGCTTCATCGGGGTGGCGGTGCCGGTGCGCGAAGTCATCCACCGACTGCTGGTAGCCGCGTGCGGCTTGGCTCGACATGAGAAGTTCCTTTTCTTCTGGATGGCGAGCGCGAATCTAGCGAGGAATCGCTTCAGTGGGCAGTTACTGGAGTCTTAGCGGGCTGTAAGAATTTTCTTTTTTTTGAATCAGGCCGCACCGTGCCGCCGGCACCCCTTGGCCTGCCCGGCGCTGGGCGCCCGCCGTTCAGGCCCTGGGCGGCTCTGCCTCGAAGCACTGGCGCATGACGTCCAGATAACGGCGGGCGCCCAGGCCCAAGGGGCGTGCCTTGAGCCAGATGATGTCCACCCACAAGCGCAGGCGGCTGGCCATGTTGTCGAAGCGCACTTCGGCCAGCGCGCCGGATGCAATCAGCGGTTCCACCAGGGGTTGTGGCAGGTATGCCCAACCCAGCCCGGACTGCACCAGATCCAGGGTGGCCAGGTAGCTGTCGGTCAGCCAGATGCGCCGCGACAGCACCATGCGCGGGTCTGAGCCGGTGGGCTTGCCCGAAGCCACGATGATTTGCCGTTGCTCGGCGAAGGCTTCTTCGGGCAGCGGCGTGCCGCTGTTCTGCCCGGCCGGATGGCGCGGCGAGGCCACCGCAACCAGCAGCTGGCTACCGGCTTCGAGGAATGACTCGCGCTCATCGATGCCTGGCCGCTCGAACACCAGTGCCAGTTGCACGCTGCCTTCGTGCAGCAGGCGAATGGCCTCGGTCTGGGTGGCCGAGCGCACTTCCACTTCCAGGCTGGGAAACGCCTGGGCGAGGGTTTCCAGTGGCTGGCTCCAGCGCCCGGTCTGCAGTTCGGGCGCCATGGCGATGGTCAGGCGTTTCTCCAGGCCCTTGTGCAATTGCAAGGCCTGGGCGTCGAGCAGATTGAGCTGGCAGATCACTTGCCTGGCTTGAGGCTCCAGGGCCAGGGCGGCGCTGGTGGGCAGGGCTTTGCGCGTTGCCCGGTCGAACAGCGGCAGGTCCAGTTCGGCCTCGAGTTGAGCGATTGCCATGCTCACCGCGGACGGCACCCGCCCCAGCTTGCGGGCGGCGGCGGAGAACGAGCCGGCATCCAGCACTGCGAGGAAGATTGCCAGGGAGTCGCTGGAGAAGGCCATGTTCGCTGAACCTGATGTGGGGGCGTTGGTAGCCAATGGTAATGGATGGGGTGGTCCAGTGGAGCATTCGGGTTTTGCGGTGCCTGCGGGATGGAGCGCCGCCGCCGTGCTGCGGCGATCCACCTCACAGGTTCGCAAAGGCGCTCAGAACCTGCGCGTGCTCATCAGCTCATCCAGCACACGGGCAGCGACGCGGAACGGCATCGACATGTGGTCCTCGCCGGCTTCGAGCTGGAAGTCACTGCGCAGCCCATATTGCGACAACGCCTCAAGCCTGGTTTGCAAGGCCCGGGCATCCTGAATCTCCTGTGCCATTTCGCGGTCACCCATCAGCAAGGTCAGGCTGCTATGGGTCAGCACCAGCTGCCCGGCATGCGCCTTTTGGCTGAATGCCCGTTCATGCGCCAACAGGTAGCGGTCCCGCCACCACAAGCTGGGGCTGATGGCGACCACATGCTGGAACAGCTGTGGGCGGGTGAACAAGGTATAGACGCCGAACATGCCGGCAAACGAATGCCCGACCAGGCTGCGTTGGTCCTGATCGACCTTGAAGCGCGCGTTTACCCTGGGCATCAGACGCTGTTCGATGAAGTCGAGAAACAGGTCCTGACCGCCTTGTGGCGGGGTGTTCCGTTCCGGCGGCTGTGGCGGTGACAAGTCGAACGCGCGCCGTTCGAAATCCAGCGGCGTCGCGCTTGGGTAGCCGATTGCGACCAGGACCGACCCGCGCAGGCGCTCCTGCGCGCGCTTGGCCGCGTGAAACGCCGGGAAGTAGGCGTTGCCGTCCAGCAGGTAGATCACCGGGTAGCCGCCGGTCCACGGTACATCGCCCTCCGGCAGGCTGATCATGATCCGGTATTCCCGCCCTGCGGCGCTTTTCATCGTCCATTGCTCGGTGCCATCCAGGGCCACCGGCTGCGCATGGGCAACCTGGGCGAGCAGCAGCGCCGCCAGCCCGGCAAACAGTGTGCGTAGCATGCGTAGCCCCCTTACCAGCGGTAGCTCAGGCTGGTGACCACGCTGCGCGCTTCACCCCGGTAGCAATAGCCTTGTTGGCAGTTGATGTAACGCTTGTCGAACAGGTTGCGGGCATTCAAGGCCAGGCGCACGCCGTCCAGGCCACCGCCGAAGTCGTAGTGCACGCCGGCATCGACCAGGGTGTAGCCCTCGTTCTTCACGGTGTTCTGGGCGTCGCCGTAGTTGCTGGCGGTGTAACGTGCGCCACCTGACACCCCCAGGCCCAGCGGCAGGCGGTAGTCGAGCCACAGCGAGGCCAGGTGGCGCGGAACGTCGAGCGGCTGCTTGCCTTCGTTGCCATCGTTGCTTCGGGTGACTTTGGCGTTGTTGTAGCTGTAACTGGCAGTCATCTTCAGCCGCTCTCCCAGGTCCGCCACTGCCTCCAGTTCCAGGCCCCTGGACACTTGCTCACCGGTGGCAATGCTGTTGATCGGGTTGGCCAGGTCGCGGGTCAGCACGTTCTTCTGGGTCAGGTGGTAAAGCGAGGCGGTCAGCAGGGTCGTGCTGCCGGGCGGTTGGTACTTCAAGCCCGCTTCGTACTGTTCACCCTCGGTCGGCTTGTACGCACCACTGCCGCTTTGCGGCTGGAACGAGGTGGCGTAGCTGGCATAAGGTGCGATGCCGTTGTCGAACAGGTAAAGCACGCCGACCGAGCCCGTGGTGGCCGAATCGCTGGTCTTGCGGTTGATGCCGCTGAGGTTGTCACTGCGGCGCACGTGCACCACGTCGCGGCGCAGGCCGGCCGACAGGCGCCATTGGCCCAGGTCCACCTGGTCCTGCAGGTACAGGCCGGTGCGTTGTTCCAGGCCGTCTTCGTCTGCCAACGGCTTGCCGGGCCTGGCCACAGGCTGGTGGTAGTCGGGGGCGAAGCGGTCGATCGAAGGTGCCGGGCCACTGGCATACAGCAGCGAGGTGTCGATCCAGCCATAGTCCAGGCCGGTCAGCAGGGTGTGGTGCAGCGCACCGGTATCGAAACGGCTGACCAGGCGGGTGTCCGCCGACAGTGTCGACATGTCTTCGTATACCCCCACCGCATAGCGGTCGAGGATGTGCCCTTCACGCTCCTGGTAGGGTTGCAGGTACTGGTTGGTGGTGTCGACCTGGCCGTAGCGCAGGTTCTGCTGCACGCTGAACGTGTCGTTGAAGGCATGCTCGAATTCGTAGCCGAAAGTCCATTGGCGTTGCTGCAGCTTGTCGAAGTATTCGTCGCCTTGCCAGAAGTTGGTCAGGTGCTTGCCTTGTTGGTACAGCATTGGCGAAGCGGCGGTTTCGCGTTCCTGGTAGCGCGCCAGCAAGGTCAGGCTGGTGTCCGGGTCGAGCTGCCAGGTGAGCGAAGGGGCGATCATGCGCACATCGTTGTTCAACTGCTCGATGTAGTTCTCGGCATCGCGGTAAACCCCGACCACCCGGTACAGCACATCGCCTGCCGGGTCCAGCTTGCCGCCCAGGTCGAACTGGCCTTGCTGGTGGTTGTAGTTGCCTGCCTGCACCTGCACTTCGTTGCGAGCCTGCAGGCTCGGGCGCTTGCTCACGCGGTTGATCATGCCACCCGGGCTGATTTGCCCGTACATCACCGACGACGGGCCCTTGAGTACCTCGATGCGTTCCAGGCCATAGGCCTCGGTCTGGTACAGCGATAGCCAGCCGCTGCCGGGCTGGCGCAGGCCGTCGAGGAAGTCGGCAGCCATGGTGGTGTCGAAACCGCGGACGCTGATGGTGTCGAAGCGTGGGTCCAGCCCCGAGGCGCCCACCCGCACGCCAGCCGTATAGGCGACGGCATCCTCGACGCGATCAACCTTGCGGTCGGCCATCTGTTCGGCGGTTACCACACTGATGCTTTGCGCGGTCTCCAGGATCGGGCGGTCCGTCTTGGTCGCGCTGCTGGCATTGCTGGCGAAATAACCGGGTACGGGGGCGAAAGCGCTTTGCGAGGCGCTGGCATCGATGCTGATCGGCTCCAGTTGCAGGCCGGTATCCTCGTGCGCGGGTAGCACCACATAGCCCGAGCTGGTCTTTTGCGGCACCAGGCCGCTGCCCTCGAGCAGTTGCGCCAGGCCGTCATCCAGGGAACCTCCGCCGGCAAGGCCTGGGCTGTTCAAGCCCTGTACGGCTGCCGGCGAGAACGACAGGGTGATACCCGAGCGCTCGGCAAAGCGGCTCAAGGCCTGCCCCAAGGGGCCTGCCGGTACGCTCGGCGCGGTGGCCGGCGCGGCATGGCTGCTGGCAGCCAGCAGCGACAGCGCCAGGCACACGGCGCGGGACAAGGGGCGAGAGGGGAAGGGCAGGCGGACAGGTAACATGCGAGGGTCCATTCAGGGAGTGATCTGCCCTAACCGGATCAAACGGCAAAGTCCGCCATTTTTTTTCAAGCCTGCGCCACCACGCGCACCCACCAGCGGGTACGTTGCTCAACGCGCACCGGCAGCAGGTGGGTGAGGTTGCCGAGCAGAACGTCTGGCTGGTCCAGGCGAAAGACGCCGGACAGGCGCAGGTCGGCGAGGCGCGGTTGGCAGTGCAGCCAACCGCGGCGGTAACGCCCGGCTTCAAAAAGAAAATCGGCCAGGCGGATGTCGTCGACCACCAGCAAGCCGCGCGCCCATGCGAATGGGTCCAGGGGGCCGGGGCCCAGGCGGGTGAGCTTGCCAGGGTAGAGTGCCAGGCCTTGGCCGGCAGCCACGTGCTGCTCACCGGTGGCGGTTGTCACCCGCACTTCGCCGTGCTCGACATGCAGTTCACTGTAACCTTCACGCTCGCGCAGCGCCGCCCGTGCCTGCCTGGCGCGGCACAGCCCATGGGCGCATTGCACGCGCCAGTCATGGCCATCGACTAGCAACTCGCCGCTGCGCAAGCGGGCCTCGCGCTGGCTCACGTCCACGGCACTGTCGGTATTGAGCTGCAGTTGCAGGTCAGTCGCCAGCTGCCACTGTCGGCGTTGCCCAACCTGGGTGGCAAAGTCACTGCGCCAGGCCTGTGGCGTGTTGGCAAGCAGCAGCGTGGCGCTGCCTGCGGCAAGCCCCAGGCCGAGCAGCTTCATGGCACGCCGGCGGCTCAGGTCGACTTCGGCCTGGCGCAGCACGGCAGCCGTGTGAGTGGCGCCGGGCAACGGCTCGGCATGAAAGTGCCCGCAGACTTGCTGCATGCGCCGCCAGGCCAGTTCGTGGCGGGCATCGCGCAAGCGCCAGGCCTGGCACTGCTTGAGCAGTTCGATATCACCCGGCTGGCGGCGCAGGCGCAGCTGCCATTCGATGGCCATGCGCACGATGTTTTCCGGCAGGCGCTCTGCGCTGGCCGTCACTCGAAGCACACCCGGTAGCAGTGCAGCAGCGCCTGGGCGACATGGCGCTCCACCGTACGCCCGGATACCCCAAGCTGCTCGGCAACCTGCGCGTGCGTCAGGCCGGCCAGCTGGTAAAGCAGAAAGGCTTCGCGCACAGCCGGCTTGAGCCCATCGAGCAACTGCGCGATACGCTCCAGGCATTGCAGTGCTTCGTGGCGTACAGCCGGTGAGGGGTAGCTGGCATCGGGCAGTTGTGCCAAGGCTTGCAGGTAGGCACGCTGCAGGGCATCGCGCCGCCAGTGGTCCACCACCAGGCCACGGGCGATGCGCGCCAACAATGCACGAGGGGCTCGGGCGCTGATCGGTTGGTTGCGCACCAGCAGGCGTACGAAGGTGTCCTGGGCCAGGTCTGCCGCCTGCTGCGAACAGCCCAGCGAACGCCTCAGCCAGGCGTGCAGCCAACCGCGTTCGTTGTGGTACAGCGCTTCGAGCGGAATGATCGCATCCGTTTCATGCATAGCCATGCAGCGCCCCTGAAGCGAAAGGATGGAAGAAAAGCGCGCACCTTAAACGCGAATCGTTCCCAATTCAACTTTTTCTGAGGGTTGGGGCTGCAGCGTGGGAGCGCAGGACTCCCACCGAGGGCGGGGGAAAATCAGAGATCGATGGCTTTAGCGGCGATGCGTGCCTGGTCCAGCAACACGTTCAGCTCGGCGACCTGTTGGCGCAGTTGGTCACGTTCGTCTTTGAGTTTACGCAGTTCATCACGGCGCACGGAGACATAGAGGGTCTGGGTTGGGGTTGCAGGCATCAAGGTACCCATGAGCACACCTCGCGGTTTTGGCTGGTGACAATTCAAAGCGTAGACGCTTCTGGCGGCCGCATTTTGAATTCTTTCACAAGCCTTGGGAACTTTTTTGTTTATCGTGGTCTTGCCGTTCGTCGCTGAACCCTCGGGCGGCATGCTGGACTAACCTGAACAGCTGGACTGTTGTCATTTATTTCGAAAGGGGAGCATCGGCTCATGCAACTGGGAATCGTCGGGCTGGGCCGCATGGGCGGCAATATCGCAAGGCGCCTGATGCGCGCTGGCCACCGCACCGTGGTGCACGACCGCAACCGCGAGGCGGTTACCGGCCTTGAAGGCGAGGGCGCCCAGGGCGCACACGACCTTGGCGCGCTGGTGCAAAAACTGAAAGCGCCACGCGCGGTGTGGGTGATGCTGCCGGCTGGCGAGCCGACCGAGCAGACCATCGCGCAACTGGCCGAGCTGCTGGAGCCGGGCGATGCCATCATCGACGGCGGCAACACCTTCTACAAGGACGACATGCGCCGCGCCGCCGAGCTGGCCAAGCGTGGCCTGCATTACCTGGACGTAGGTACCTCTGGCGGGGTATGGGGCCTGGACCGCGGCTACTGCATGATGATCGGTGGCGAGAAGGACGTGTTCGAGCGCCTGGAGCCGCTGTTCAAGGCGTTGGCACCGGGTGTAGGGGACATTCCGCGCACCCATGGCCGCAGCGGCGAACACCAGCGCGCCGAGCATGGTTATATCCACGCTGGCCCACCGGGTGCTGGCCACTACGTGAAAATGGTGCACAACGGCATCGAGTACGGCCTGATGCAGGCCTATGCCGAAGGCTTCGACCTGCTTCGCAGCAAAGGCGGCAACGAACTGCCGGAAGACCAGCGCTTCGACCTTGATGTGGCCGAAATCGCCGAGGTATGGCGCCGGGGCAGTGTGGTCACCTCGTGGCTGCTCGACCTCACCGCCGATGCGCTGGTGGCCGACCCGCAGCTGTCGCAGTTCAGTGGTTCGGTATCCGACAGTGGCGAGGGCCGCTGGACCATCGATGCCGCCGTGGAGCAGGCAGTGCCGGTACCGGTCCTGTCCAGCGCATTGTTTGCCCGTTTCCGCTCGCGTCAGCAGCAGGGCACCTACGGTGACAAAGTGCTCTCGGCCATGCGCCTGGGCTTCGGTGGCCATGTCGAGAAAAAAGACGAATGACTAAAAAGAGCACTCCGGCCGCACCCCCCTGCACGCTGTTTCTGTTCGGCGCCAATGGCGACCTGGTCAAGCGCTTGCTCATGCCTGCGCTGTACAACCTCAGCCGCGACGGTTTGCTCGACCGCAACCTGCGCATCGTTGGCGTTGATCACAACCCTGCCACGGCCGAGGAGTTTGCCGCACGCCTGCATGCGTTCATGGCTGAGCGGGACAAGGGCGGCGAGGGCGCCGCGCAGTGCCTGGACGAAAAACTCTGGGCGCGGCTGGCCAAGCGCCTGGACTACCAGACGGGCGATTTTCTCGACCCGGCCACTTACCAGGCCCTGGGCAAGCGCATCGAGAAGACCAGCCACGGCAACGCCATCTTTTACCTGGCCACCTCGCCGCGTTTCTTCCCTGAAGTGGCCCAGCGCCTTGGCGAGGCCGGCTTGCTCGACGAGTCTGCCGGCGGCTTTCGCCGGGTAGTGGTGGAGAAGCCGTTCGGCACCGACCTGGCCAGTGCCGAGGCGTTGAACGCCTGCCTGCTGAAGGTGATGGGCGAGCGGCAGATCTACCGTATCGACCATTACCTGGGCAAGGAAACGGTGCAGAACATTCTGGTCAGCCGGTTCTCCAATGGGCTATTCGAGTCTTTCTGGAACAACCACTACATCGACCATGTGCAGATCACCGCCGCAGAAACCGTCGGTGTCGAGACGCGGGGTGGCTTCTACGACGCCACCGGCGCCTTGCGCGACATGGTGCCCAACCACCTGTTCCAGCTGCTGGCCATGGTTGCCATGGAACCGCCGGCAGCGTTCGGCGCCGACGCCGTGCGCGGCGAAAAGGCCAAGGTGATCGGCGCCATCCGCCCGTGGTCGGCGAAGATGGCGCTGAAGCATTCCGTGCGGGGCCAGTACAGCGCCGGCAAGCAGGGGCGCAAGCACCTGCCCGGCTACCGCGAGGAGGCCAACGTCGCGCCCGACAGCCAGACCGAAACCTACGTGGCGCTGAAGGTGATGATCGACAACTGGCGTTGGGCGGGCGTGCCGTTCTACTTGCGTACCGGCAAGCGCATGAGCGTGCGTGACACCGAGATTGCCATCTGTTTCAAGCCGGCACCGTACGCGCAGTTCCGCGAGTCGGAGCTGGAGCGGCCCAAACCCAATTACCTGAAAATCCAGATTCAGCCCAACGAAGGCATGTGGTTCGACCTGCAGGCCAAGCGCCCCGGGCCGGAGTTGGTGATGGAGAACGTCGAGCTGGGCTTTGCCTACAAGGACTTCTTCAAGATGACCCCGGCGACCGGCTACGAGACCTTGATCTATGACTGCCTGACCGGTGACCAGACCCTGTTCCAGCGGGCCGACAACATCGAGAACGGCTGGCGTGCCGTGCAGCCGTTCCTCGACGCCTGGGCCCAGGGGGGCGAGGTGCACGAGTACCCGGCGGGTGAAGATGGCCCCGAGGCGGGCAATGACCTGCTGAGCCGGGACAAGCGGGAATGGCACCGATTGGGGTAACAGGTTTGTCAGCGTGTGCCGGCCGCTTCGCGCGTGAAACCCCTCTGACAGGTGCTGCACAACCCCTTGGGCGGCGCGGCCCTGTGGGTCGGGTTGACAAGCGAAAGGGCCAGCACAGGCAACCACTTTAAGGAAACGCGATGCCCGCCCACATAGAAGATTACGCCCTGCTGGGCAATTGCCGCAGCGCCGCCCTGGTCAGCCGTGATGGCTCGCTCGACTGGCTATGCCTGCCACGCTTCGACGCCCCGGCCGTGTTCGCCGCCTTGCTGGGCAACGAAGAAAACGGCCGCTGGCGCCTGGCCCCTTGCGACCCGGTCGAGCACTGCAGCCGGCAGTACCTGAACGATACGCTGGTGCTGGAAACTACGTGGGTCACTGCCACTGGCCGGGCCCGCGTACTCGATTTCATGCCGCTGGGTGACGTCAACGCCGTGGTGCGCATCGTCGAAGGTCTCTCGGGCGAAACCAATTTTGAAATGGACCTGGTCATGCGCTTCGATTACGGGCGCAGCGTGCCATGGGTCGAACGCCTGGACCCGCTCACCCTCAGCGCGGTGGCCGGCCCCGACCGCCTGATCCTGTGCAGCACCGTACCGCCCCATGCCCGCGACCACCACACCGGCGCGCGCTTTCGCGTGGCGGCCGGCCAGCGCCAGGTGTTCAACCTGCGCCACCAGCCCTCGCACCTGCCGGTGCAGCCCGGCTGCGATGCCGACGCGGCCCTGGCCTATACCTGCGAGCACTGGCAGGCGTTCGCCGACCGCTGCCCTCAGGTGGGCCCCTACAGCGCACTGGTTCGTCGCTCGTTGCTCACCCTGAAAGCCATGACATATGCGCCTACTGGCGGCATCGTTGCGGCCGTCACCACGTCGTTGCCGGAACAACTCGGCGGCGAGCGCAACTGGGATTACCGTTTCTGCTGGCTGCGCGACGCCACCATGACCTTGCTGGCATTCATGAACCTGGGCTATTTCGACGAGGCCCAGGCCTGGCGCGAATGGCTGCTGCGCTCGGTGGCCGGCAACCCCGAACAGATGCAGATCATGTACGGCCTGGGTGGCGAGCGCGACCTGCAGGAATACACCTTGCCCTGGTTGCAGGGTTACGAGCATTCGCAACCGGTGCGGGTGGGCAATGCCGCGTCGGCCCAGGCGCAGCTGGATATCTATGGCGAACTGGCCGATGCCATGAGCCAGGCAATCAAGGGCGGCTTGCCGCGCCATCCGCGTAGCGCCGCCATCTCTCGGCTGATCCTGCCCTATGTGGAGCGTATCTGGCGCCAGCCGGACGAGGGTATCTGGGAGGTCCGCGGCGGCCGCCAGCAGTTCGTGCACTCCAAGGTGATGGCCTGGGTGGCGTTCGACCGCGCTGCCGGCTTGGCAGACACCACCGAAGAAGGCCGTGAGCATGGCCAGCATTACCGCCAGGTGGCCGACCAGATCCGCCGTGAAGTGTGTGAGCAAGGGCTCGACAGCAGCGGCAGTTTCTTCGTTCAGGCCTATGGTTCGGACGAGATGGACGCCAGCCTGCTGCAGATCGCCCTGACCGGCTTCCTGCCTGCCGATGACCCGCGCTTTCTGCGCACGCTGGAACAGATCGAGCAACGCTTGCTGAAAAACGGGTTGCTGATGCGCTACGACAGTGACAGTGCAGGCGATGGCCTGGCCCCGGGCGAGGGTACTTTCCTGGTGTGCTCGTTCTGGCTGGCCGACGTCTACATCCTGCTGGGCCGGATGGCGCAAGCGCAAGCGTTGTACGAGCGTTTGACCGGCCTGTGCAACGACGTGGGCCTGCTGGCCGAGCAATACGACCCGGCCTGCCAGCGCATGCTTGGCAACTACCCGCAGGCGTTCAGCCATATCGGCATCATCAACACCGCCCTGAACCTCCAGCAGGCCAGCTGCCCGGCCCGCGACCGGGCCAGTTGCGGTTAAGCCGGCTGCACCAGATTTGTGCGCGCTCCGGCAAGCGAGCGGGGTAGACTAGGTCAAATCTCATTCGGCAAGGAGCGTACATGGGTATCCGCGGTTCGGATCGGCAGATCGACAACATCGAGTTCAATGTCAGCGACATCGCGCGCAGCAAGGCGTTCTATGGGCATGTTTTCGGCTGGCGCTTCACCGACTACGGCCCAACCTACAGCGAATTCAGCGATGGCCGCCTCACGGGCGGCTTTACCACGGGGGAGCCGGTACGCCCGGGGGGCGCGCTGGTAATCCTTTACGCCGATGACCTGCAAGCCACGCAGCAGCGCGTGACCGCGGCGGGGGGCAGTATCAGCCGCGCGACCTTTGCCTTCCCCGGTGGGCGGCGTTTCCATTTCATTGACCCGGACGGTTATGAACTGGCGGTGTGGACGGCTCAAGCCTGATGGCCAATCACAAGATCGAAATTCGCCGGCGCAACGTTGGCAAGATCCTGCAAGCGGCGGAAAAGGTGTTCGCCGAAAAAGGCTACGGCGCGACCTCCATGGGCGATATCGCCGAGCAGGCTGAACTGCCGCGTTCCAACCTGCATTACTACTTCAGCACCAAGGACGAGTTGTTCCGCGCGGTGCTGCAGGACCTGCTGGACGTGTGGAAGCAGGACGCGCTGTGTTTCGAGAATTTCGACGACCCACGGGTGGTGCTGACCAGCTACATCCGCGCGAAAATGGGGCATTCGCGGTCACGGCCGCTAGGCTCGAAGATCTGGGCCGAGGAAATGCTGCATGGGGCGCCGGTGCTGGGGGGCAACCTGGATGACAGCCTGGTGCCTTGGGCCAAGCTGAAGGAGGCGAAGATCCGCCGCTGGGTGGAGGAGGGGCGCATTCTGCCGGTCGAGCCTTCGGCGTTGCTATACATGATCTGGGCCTCGACCCAGCATTACGCCGACTTCGGTTACCAGGTGCAGTTGCTCAACGGCGGCGATGAACTGTCGGACCTGGCGTTCGAAAGTGCGGTGCAGACGGTGACCAGTGTGATCCTGCGGGGGATTGGCCTGGAACCGTGACCGGCCATGCCTGCCGCGCACGGTCTTTTTGCTGCCAACAAAAAGGCCGTGCCAGTACGGCGGGCGCCGGTCTACATCAGCTCGCTTCGCGGTAGGGGTTGCGCGGGTCCTGGGTCCAGTTCAGGTAAGGCTTGCCGGTGTCCTGCGCCTGCATGTCGATGCAGTTCTCCACCGGGCAGGTGATCTGGCACAGGTTGCAGCCCACACATTCTTCCTCGATCACGCTGTAGGCATGCGTACCGTCTGCCTTCAGCGTACTGGCGATGGCCTGGTGCGAGGTGTCCTCGCAGGCGATGTGGCAGCGACCGCAACCGATGCAGGCTTGCTGGTCGATATGCGCCACCGACTTGTAGTTGATGTCCAGGTACTTCCAGTCGGTGGTATGCCCTACCGCCTGGCCCCGGAACGCCTCGATGTTGGCGTGGCCGTGCTGGTCCATCCAGCGGGCCAGGCCGTCTTTCATGTCTTCGACGATGCGAAAGCCATGCAGCATGGCCGCCGTGCACACCTGCACCGCGCCGCTGCCCAGCGCCATGAATTCGGCCGCGTCGCGCCAGTTGCCGATGCCGCCGATGCCGCAAATCGGCAGGCCATGGGTGGCCGGGTCACGGGCAATCTCCGCGACCATGTTCAGGGCGATCGGCTTCACCGCCGAGCCACAGTAACCGCCATGGGTGCTCTGGTCACCGACGATGGGGTGGGCGACCATGCGGTCAAGGTCGACGCTGGTGATCGAGTTGATGGTGTTGATCAGCGACACTGCATCGGCCCCGCCGCGATGCGCAGCCCGTGCCGATTGGCGGATGTCGGTGATGTTCGGCGTCAGCTTGACGATCACCGGCAGCGAGCAGTGCTGCTTGCACCAGCGGGTGACCATTTCCACGTACTCCGGCACCTGGCCGACCGCCGCGCCCATGCCGCGCTCCGGCATGCCGTGCGGGCAGCCGAAGTTCAGCTCGATGCCATCGGCGCCGGTGGCTTCCACCAGCGGCAGGATGAACTTCCACGACGCTTCCTCGCACGGCACCATCAGCGACACGATCAACGCGCGGTCGGGCCAGTCCTTCTTCACCTGGGTGATTTCGCGCAGGTTGATTTCCAGTGAACGGTCGGTGATCAGTTCGATGTTGTTGATGCCCTGCACCTGGCGGTTGGCGCCGTAATGGGCCGAGTAGCGCGACGAGACGTTGACCGCGGCCGGGTCTTCGCCAAGGGTCTTCCACACCACGCCACCCCAGCCGGCTTCAAAGGCGCGGACCACGTTGTAGGCTTTGTCGGTGGGCGGCGCGGACGCCAGCCAGAACGGGTTGGGGGCCTTGATCCCGGCGAACACGATAGACAAGTCGGCCATTACGCTGCCTCCACGTTGAGCATGAGTTGGGCATGGATGGCTTCGGCGGCCACTTTGCCGTGTTGTACGGCCTGAACGGTGAGGTCCTGGCCCAGCGCGGTGCAGTCGCCACCGGCGTATACCCCTGGCAGGCTGGTCTGCATGTTCACGTCAACGCGAATGCGCTCACCGTCGCGGGCCAGTTGTGCGGCCACAGGGTCGGCGAGGCTGCTGTCGTCGAAACGCTGGCCGATGGCCTTGAAGATGGCGTCGGCGGCCAGTTCGAAGGTTTCGCCGGTGTCGCGCAGGCGGCCGTCGGCCAATTCGGTACGGGCAAAGCGCATGCCGCGCACGTTGCCGGTGTCATCCAGCAGCACGCTGTCGGGGCGGGCCCAGGTGTGCAAGCGTACCTGGTTGGCCTTGGCGATGTCCTGCTCGTGCCCGGTGGCCCCCATGTCGGCGTGGCCACGGCGGTACACCAGGTTGACGTCGCGGGCACCCAGGCGGCTCATTTGCACCGCCATGTCGATGGCGGTGTTGCCAGCACCGATCACCAGGCAGCGCTCGGCCAGCGGCAATTGGCTGAGGTCGTCTGCCTGGCGCAGCTCGCGGATGTAAGCGGTGGCGGCAAGCAGGCCGGGGGCCTCTTCATCGGCCAGCCCTAGCTGGCGCACGGCATTCAGGCCCAGGCCAAGGAACACCGCATCGTATTGTTCGCGCAGTTCGCCCAGGCTGAGGTTGCCCCCCAGGCGCTGGCCATGGCGCAGCTCAATACCGCCGATGCCCAGCAGGAATGCCACTTCCCGCTGGGCATAATCGTCCACCAGCTTGTAGCGGGCGATGCCGTATTCATTGAGGCCACCTGGCTTGTCACAGGCTTCGAACACCACCACGTCATGGCCATGCATGGCCAGCCGATGCGCGCAGGCCAGCCCCGCAGGGCCAGCGCCGACCACCGCAATGCGCTTGCCCGTGGCCGGTGAACGCTGGAACGGGTGGTCGCTGAACTGGGCATTGTCCAGGGCGTAGCGCTGCAACTGGCCGATCAGTACCGGGGCGCATTCCTGCGCGTTGTTGCGCACACACGCTTGCTGGCACAGGATTTCGGTCGGGCAGACGCGGGCACAGCTGCCGCCGAGAATGTTGGCCGACAGAATCCGTTCGGCAGCGCCTTGCAGGTTCTCGTCGCTGATGCGGTGGATGAATGACGGGATGTCGATTTCGCTGGGGCACGCGTTGACGCAGGGCGCGTCGTAGCAATACAGGCAGCGGGCGCTTTCCACGGCGGCCTGGCGTGCGGTGAGGGGTGGGGCCAGGTCGCTGAAGCACTCGGCCAATTGGTCGGCGCCGGCCCGGGGGCGCGGCAAATGGTTCAGGGCGTCGATCACGGTTGTAGCCTCTCTATTTTTTTAGGGTTCAGGCGACAGCTGTTGTGGTGGGATCGGGGGCCGCTGTGCGGCCCATCGCGACGCAAGGCCGCTCCTACAAGGGACCGCGCATTCCTGCAGGAGCGGCCTTGTGTCGCGATGGGCTGCGCAGCAGCCCCAATGGCTTCAGCGCTGAACGGGCGTCGGCCGCTGCTGGTCGGCCCGACGCTCCAGCACCTCATACACCGACGGATACGCCGGCCGCTCCACATAGCGCCCCGCGCCCGCCTCGGCGCGCAGGTCGCCATCAGCCCAGACCACTTTGCCCTGGCTGATGGTGTGGCTGGGGACGCCACGTACAGTGCGGCCTTCGAAGATGTTGAAGTCCACCCGTTGGTGGTGGGTCTGGGCCGAGATGGTGCGTGTGCCTTGCGGGTCCCATAGCACCAGGTCGGCATCGGCCCCAACGCGGATGGCGCCCTTGCGTGGGAACAGGTTGAAGATCTTCGCCGTGTTGGTAGAGGTCAGTGCCACGAACTCGTGCATCGACAGGCGCCCGCTGTTGACCCCGGCATCCCACAGCACCGCCATGCGGTCTTCAATGCCGGCGGTGCCATTGGGGATGCGGCTGAAGTCATCCCGGCCCATGGCTTTCTGTTCGGCGCAGAAGCAGCAGTGGTCGGTGGCGGTGGTGTGCAGGTTGCCCGCCTGCAGCCCGCGCCACAGCGCTTCCTGGTGCTCGCGCGGGCGGAACGGCGGGCTCATGACGTAGCCGGCGGCTGTGGCCCAGTCCGGGTCACGGTAGACGCTGTCGTCCAGCAGCAAGTGGCCAGGCAGCACTTCGCCGTAAACCGGTTGGCCCTTGGCCCGCGCATAGGCGATTTCATCCAGCGCCTCGCGGCTGGAAATGTGCACCAGGTACAGCGGTGTACCGAGGGTTTCGGCAATGCGGATGGCGCGGCTGGCCGCCTCGCCTTCAACCTGCGAAGGGCGTGACAGGGGGTGTGCTTCCGGCCCGGTCAGGCCCTGTGCCAGCAGCTTTTTCTGCAGGTGGAACACCAGCTCGCCATTTTCGGCATGCACGGTGGGCACTGCACCTAGCTGCAGGCAGCGCTCGAAGCTGGCCACCAAGGTGTCGTCGGCCGCCATGATGGCGTTCTTGTAGGCCATGAAGTGCTTGAAGCTGTTCACCCCATGCTTGGCCACCAGTTCGCCCATCTCCTCGGCCACCTGCTCGCTCCACCAGGTGACGGCGACGTGGAAGCCATAGTCGCTGGCACTTTTCTGGGCCCAGCCGCGCCAGGTGTGAAAGGCCTCCAGCAGTGACTGCTGCGGGTTGGGAATGACGAAGTCGATGATCGATGTGGTGCCGCCCGCCAGGCCGGCGGCGGTACCGCTGAAGAAGTCTTCACTGGCCACGGTGCCCATGAACGGCAATTGCATATGGGTGTGCGGGTCGATGCCACCCGGCATCAGGTATTGCCCGCTGCCGTCGAGGATCTCGCAATCGGTCGGCGCTTCCAGGCCAGGCCCGACTGCTCGGATCAGGCCATCGGCACACAGCACATCGGCGGGGTAACTCTCTTCGTGGGTAACAACGGTGGCGCCACGGATCAACAGGGACATGCCGTTTACCTCGCAGGCTGACCGGTCTTGGCCGGTTCTTGGAATTTTCGGGAGCAGGGCAGGGGTTTAATCCTGTCATACCTGACAAGATTCGAGGCTAGATGCTGATCCTGAATTCAGCAAGAAAATTTCCTATTTATTTTGTGGTCTTTAAGTCGTTGATTTGCATGAATTAAATATTTCGATCCCGCCTAGCTCGGGGCTTTCAGGGTTTTTGACTAACTTGACAAGATAGAAAATTGGTCGAGATTTCTAAGGCACTTAGACGCGTGTGTACTCCGGCCATCGAATTAGCCCGATGAGCAGACAACTAGAAAAAGTCTGGAGAAAGGCCCATGCAACAGAGCAGATCGCAAGTGGTCGAGCAGGATGGCCTGTTCGAGCTGGCCGAGGGCAGTGATGTTCTCGACAGCCCGCGCTACAACCACGACATCGCCCCGACCAAGGTGCACCAGCGCACCTGGAACAAATGGCATATCACGGCCCTGTGGGTAGGCATGTCCATCTGCGTGCCAACCTACACCCTCGGCGGCGTGCTCACAGCCTACTTTGGCCTCAGCGTCGGCGAGGCGTTGCTGGCGATTCTGCTGGCCAACCTCATCGTGCTGATCCCGCTGACCCTCAACGCGTTTCCCGGCACCAAGTACGGCATCCCGTTTCCGGTGCTGCTGCGCTCGTCGTTCGGCATTCTGGGCTCCAACGTACCGTGCTTGATTCGCGCCGTGGTGGCCTGTGGCTGGTTCGGCATCCAGACCCTGTTCGGCGGGCTGGCTATCCACCTGTTCCTGGGTTCGGTGTTCGACGGGTGGAAGGCCTTGGGCGGTGTCGGCGAGGTGATCGGGTTCATGATCTTCTGGTGCCTGAACCTGTGGGTGGTACTGCGCGGCGCCGAGTCGATCAAGTGGCTGGAAACGCTTTCGGCGCCGCTGCTGGTGGCCGTTGGGCTGGGCCTGCTGGTGTGGGCCTTGCCACACATGTCGATGACCGAACTGCTGGCGCAACCGCCCAAACGCCCTGAAGGCGCCAGCGTGGTCCGCTACTTCTGCGCTGGGCTCACGGCCATGGTCGGCTTCTGGGCCACGCTGTCGCTGAACATCCCCGATTTCAGCCGTTATGCCCGCAGCCAGAAGGACCAGATCCTCGGGCAGATCTTTGGCCTGCCGCTGACCATGTTCCTGTTCGCGGCCTTGGGTGTGGTGCTGACTGCGGCCTCGGCGTCGCTGGTGGGCGAAACGGTGTCCGACCCGGTCAGCCTGATCGGCAAGATCCACAGCCCGTTCTGGGTCGCCCTGGCCATGGCGCTGATCGTGATCGCCACGCTGTCGACCAACACTGCGGCGAACATCGTGTCGCCGACCAACGACTTCCAGAACATTGCCCCGCGCCTGATCGGGCGTAGCCGTGCGGTGTGGCTGACCGGCTTCATCGGCCTGGCGCTGATGGGCCACGAGTTGCTGAAGAAACTGGGCTGGATCGTGTCCGACCTGAGCCTGGAAAGCGTGTACTCCAATTGGTTGCTGGGCTACTCCAGCCTGCTCGGGCCGATAGCCGGGATCATGGTGGTGGATTACTTCCTGATCCGCCGGCAAAAGCTGGACCTGGCCGGGCTGTACCGCGACGACGTGTACCCGGCGTGGAACTGGGCCGGCTTCGCCGCCTTCGTGCTGCCCGTGGGGTTGACGGTGCTGGCGATCGGCAACAGCAGCTTCAGCTGGTTCTACGACTATGGCTGGTTCACCGGCTCACTGCTGGGGGCGGCGTTGTACTACGTGTTCGCCGGCTTGGCGGCGCGCAGCCCGGCGCGGCTGGTCAAGCCCTTGCCCTGAGACCGTGTCTGCTTCTTCGCGGGCGTGCCCGCTCCCACAGGTACTGCGCAGTACTGCAAACCTGTGGCGATCTGGTGGGAGCGGGCATGCCCGCGAAGAGGCCCGAACAGACAACAAAAAAGCCTGAAGGAGAAACCCGTGACCCCTTTCCAAGACATTCTCAAGACCACCGCCCACCACATCGACAGTGCCCGCCTCTGGCAATCGCTGATGGACCTGGCCCGCCTCGGCGCCACGCCCAAGGGTGGTGTCTGCCGCCTGGCCCTGACCGACCTCGACCGCCAGGCCCGTGATTTGTTCGTGCAGTGGTGTGAGGCGGCCGGTTGCACGGTCAGCGTCGATGCCGTGGGCAATATCTTCGCCCGTCGCCCTGGGCGTAACCCCAAGCTGCCACCGGTGATGACCGGCAGCCATATCGATACCCAGCCCACTGGCGGCAAGTTCGACGGCTGTTTCGGCGTGATGGCCGGGCTGGAAGTGCTCCGTACCCTCAACGACCTGGGCGTGGAAACCGAAGCACCGCTGGAGGTGGTGGTGTGGACCAACGAAGAAGGTTCGCGCTTTGCCCCCTGCATGATGGGGTCGGGTGTGTTCGCCGGCAAGTTCACCCTGGAAGAAACCCTGGCCAAGCGCGATGCCCAGGGCACCAGTGTGGGCGAGGCGTTGAATGCCATCGGCTACGCCGGCCCACGTGCGGTGCTCGGGCACCCGGTGGGGGCATATTTCGAAGCGCATATCGAGCAAGGGCCGATACTCGAGGACCAGGCCAAGACCATTGGGGTGGTCCTTGGTGCCCTTGGCCAGAAGTGGTTCGACCTGACCCTGCGCGGTGTCGAAGCCCATGCCGGCCCCACCCCCATGCACCTGCGCAAGGATGCCCTGGTGGGTGCCGCCGCGGTGGTCGAAGCGGTCAACCGCACAGCCTTCGGCCACCAGCCGCATGCCTGCGGCACGGTGGGTTGCTTGCAGGCCTACCCGGGCTCACGCAACGTAATCCCGGGCGAAGTGCGCATGACCCTGGACTTCCGCCACCTTGAGGGCGAACAACTGGATGCGATGATCGCCGAGGTGCGAGAGGTCATCGAGGCCACCTGTGCCAAGCATGGCCTGAGCCACGAACTGGTGCCCACGGCGGACTTCCCGGCATTGTACTTTGACAAGGGCTGTGTCGATGCCGTGCGCGATTCGGCCAAGGCACTGGGGTTGCCGCACATGGACATCGTCAGCGGGGCAGGGCATGACGCGATCTTTCTCGCCGAGCTGGGGCCGGCGGGGATGATTTTCGTTCCGTGCGAGAACGGCATCAGCCACAACGAGATTGAAAACGCCGCACCCGGTGACCTGGCGGCGGGGTGTGCGGTGTTGTTGCGGGCGATGCTGGCTGCTTCGCAGGCCATTGCCAGCGGCCGCCTGGCAGCCTGATCAGGGGTAAGGGCGGCTCCTTCACTGGTCGTGTTTGGCCATAGATCGGCGGAGCCACTCCGTCCGTTTGTAGGAGCGGGTTCACCCGCGAACACCGGCTTAGCCGGTGCCAGCCACCGCGCTGGATTCTTCGCGGGCGCGCCCGCTCCCACACAGGCCGCGTCGCGCTTACGAATTCAGTTCTCTGCGCGACAGCGCAGTCCGTAGTGCTGTGTTATCTCCTACAGGGCTGGTTCCAGGTAGCCGTCACGGCCAATGTGATAGCGCTGCAGGTCCCGGGCCAGCACCAGCCGGCCGCGGTAGTGAGCCAGCGCCTCATCACGCACGTCGTTGATGCTCGGGCTGCGCCTTGGGTCGCTCTGATAGCGGGCACTGAAGTGCGTCAGCACCAGGTTGCGCACGCCTGCCGCCTCGGCAAAGCGCGCCACCGCCGCCGCGGTGCTGTGGCCAAAGGTGACCCCGGTCCGCTCCACCACCGCCTGCGTGAAGGTTGCCTCATGCACCAGCACATCGGCGCCTCGGGCGGCGTCGGCGAGCAATTGCGGGTTGTCATTGTCACCACACACGATAACCCGCCGGGGCGGGCGCGAGCCACGCAGGTATTCATTGCCATGCAACAGCTGCTCGCCGAATTGCACGGTACGCCCCTTGGCCAGCTCGCCCCACATCGGGCCACGCGGTATGCCCTCAGCCTCCAGGCGCAGGATGTCCAGGCGGGGGGCGGGGTTGAGTTCGGTAAACACGAAACCTACGCTCGGTACCCGGTGCGACAAGCGCACCGCTGTCACCTGCAGGGTCTGGTTGCGCCAGCCCTGCCAATCTTCCACGGCCAGCAGGCGCAGCTCGAACGGCAGGAAGGTATCACTGGCGGCCAGGCCTTGGCGCAGCCAGCCGTGCAGCGCGGCAGGCAAGACAATATCCAGCGGTTGGCTACGGCCACTCATGCCAGCACTGGCGAGCAGCCCGGGCAGGCCGAAGCAATGGTCACCATGAACGTGGGTAATGAAAACCGCCTGCAGGTCGCGAACCGACAGCGGCGTGTGCAACAGTCGGTGCTGGGTGCCCTCGCCGCAGTCGACCAGGTACCAGTGGCTACCACTGGCTTCGACTACGGCGGTGGCGCTGACGTTGCGGGCTTTGGTGGGCACCCCGGCGGAGGTACCGAGAAACAGCAGGTCCATGTTGCGGCTCCTTGGGCCAGTCCAGTCGCGCAAACTCGCGCAATACGCAGGGCCTCGTTCCTTCGAGACGAACAACGCCGCACACCTTAGCCGGGTTGCCGCAGACCGTCGATTGTCGGTTAGTCAGCCTGCCGCCAGATCAGCTTGCTGGTGTCGTAGCCTTGCTCGCGGGCAATGTTCAGCAACTGTTCGCGCTGCTGGTCGGTGACCGCAGGGGTGCGCGAAAGCAGCCACAGGTACTCACGGTTGGGGTGGCCGACCAGCGCCACGCGGTAATCCTTGTCGTGGTACAGCACCCAGTACTCGCCCTTGGTCAGGCCAGGGGCCAGGCGGCTGAACCAGTTGTCGAAGCGCACCCACAATTTGTCGGTACTACCCGGCTGCTGGGCTTCAGCGATGCCTTTGGCTTCGTTCACCTCACCATCCTTTTCCTTGCAGCGGTTGGTCACGTCGATACGGCCATCGGCGCGTAGCCCATAATGAGCCTCGGACTGTACGCAATTACGCTGGAAGAACATCGGCAGCCGCGCCAGTTCGTACCAGGTGCCCTGGTAGCGCTGCAGGTCCACCTGTTGGGTGCGCGGCGGTGCAGGGTGGTCGTTGCCGGCGCAGCCGAGCAAGGCAAGGGTCATGCAGGAAAGCAGCAGCGTGGTGCGTAGCGCCATGGTTGATCTCCTTGAAACGGATGAGGGCTTACCTGGGGTTCGATCCCGCGGCGTGGCAAAAGTTGTATGCGCAAACCATTGTCTGGTCCAGCTGGGTTACCATCTACGATGGTGAACCATCCAACCCTAGGAGTTCCGTTCGTGACCGAATACACCGCATTCAAGGTCGAGCTGACCGATAGCATCGCCCACGTTCAGATCAACCGCCCGGAAAAGGTCAACGCGATGAACGCGGCCTTCTGGGAAGAGATCGTCGATATCTTCCAGTGGGTCGACGACACAGACGCCGTGCGTGCGGTGGTCATCAGCGGTGCCGGCAAGCACTTCTCGGCCGGTATCGACCTGATGATGCTGGCCTCGCTGGCCGGGGAGATGGGCAAGGACGTGGGCCGCAATGCGCGGTTCCTGCGCAAGACCATACAGCGGCTGCAAGCCTCGTTCACCGCCGTGGACAGCTGCCGTAAACCGGTGCTGGCGGCGGTGCAGGGCTATTGCATCGGTGGCGCCATCGACCTGATCTCGGCTTGCGACATGCGCTACTGCAGCAGTGACGCGCAATTCTCGATCAAGGAAATCGACATGGGCATGGCCGCCGACGTCGGCACGCTGCAACGTTTGCCACATATCATCGGCGACGGCATGATGCGTGAGCTGGCGTTCACCGGGCGTAATGTCGCCGCTGACGAGGCGCTGCGCATTGGCCTGGTGAACCGGGTCTATGGTGACCACGCCGCGCTGCTGGACGGGGTTTTTGCCATCGCCCGCCAGATTGCTGCAAAATCGCCGATCGCGGTGGCGGGCACCAAGGAAATGCTCAGCTACATGCGCGACCACCGCATCGACGATGGCCTGGACTACATCGCCACGTGGAACGCCGCGATGCTGCAGTCCGAAGACCTGCGCGTGGCCGTGGCCGCGCACATGAGCAAACAGAAACCGACGTTCGCCGACTGACCGGGCCGGCGCACGCGCAGTAAAGGAAACCCGAGATGTCAGCACGCTGGACTACCGCAGTACTCGACCCACAGATCACTGGCGGGCTGGCCGTGGCGCGGAGCCCGGAAGGGTTTCTGCACGACGCCAACGGCGCGCTGTTCCCTCGTGACTGGCTCAAGCGCCAGGGCCTGGATGTGCTGTGCGAACACGGCATTGGCCACTTCGACGGCGAGCCTGTATTCCTGCTGGAACTGCGCGCTGCCAGCGACGTGCCCGGTTGCAACTGGCGCGGCCTGCGCGCGTTCATGCTGGAGGGTGACTTCGACACCTACAAGGTTCTGGGTTATGCCGCGCAGATCGGCACCTGGGCTCGCGAGCACCGTTTCTGCGGCAGCTGCGGCCAGGCGATGACTCAAATCCGCTGGGAGCGTGCGATGTACTGCCAGCCGTGCGATCTACGCAGCTACCCGCGCATTTCGCCGAGCATGATCGTGCTGGTGACCCGTGGCGACGAAATCCTGTTGGCACGCTCGCCGCGCTTCGTCACGGGGGTGTACAGCACCCTGGCAGGCTTTGCCGAGCCGGGCGAGTCGGCCGAGGACTGCCTGGTGCGCGAAGTGCGTGAAGAAGTGGCGGTGGAGGTGCAGAACATCCAGTACGTTGGCAGCCAGTGCTGGCCGTTCCCGCACTCGATGATGCTGGGCTTCCATGCTGAATACGCGGGTGGCGAGATCGTCATGCAGCCGGACGAGATCGAGGACGCCCAGTGGTTCAGCGTCCACGACTTGCCGCCGCTGCCGGCTGGGCGCTCTATTGCGCGCTACCTGATTGACCTCTATGTCGCTCGCCGCTTAGGCCTGCCCGAACCAGTGCTGCCACGCTAGGCGCACGGTCAACGCCAGCACCACGGTGATGAACACCGGGCGGATGAACTTGCTGCCGCCGCTGATCGCCGTGCGTGCGCCAAAGAAGGCACCGACCATCACCGACAGGCCCATGCACAGGCCGACGATATAGTCGACCTGCCCGGAAATGATGAACACCGTCAGCGCCGCGATGTTGCTGACGAAGTTCATGCTGCGCGCCACGCCGCTGGCGCGAACCAGATCGATGGGGTACAGCAGCAGGGTGCTGACCGTCCAGAACGCCCCGGTGCCCGGGCCGGCCACGCCATCGTAGAAGCCCAAGGTGAAGCCTTGGGGCATCTGCCATTTCTTCCTGATCGGGGCATCGGCGTCCAGCGGCGCCTTGGGCGTGCCGCCGAACAGTAGGTACACGCCACAGGCGAAGACGATGACCGGCAGCATCTTGTTCAGCCATTCGGCTGGCATGTAATGGGCCACGATCGCCCCGATCAACGCGCCCACCAGCGTGGCGAACAGCGCCGGGCGCCACTGCGCGGGGTGGAACAGCTTGCGCTTGTAGTAGGTAAAGCCGGCCGTGGCCGAGCCGAAGGTGGAGCTGAGCTTGTTGGTGCCCAGCACCAGGTGCGGCGGCATGCCGGCAGTGAGCAGTGCCGGGGTGGTGAGTAGGCCGCCCCCGCCGGCGATGGCATCGATGAAACCGGCGACGAAGGCGACCAGGGCCAGGATCAGCAGGGTGAGGGGTTCTACGGTGAGTTCGAAGGGCATGGGAGGCTTCAAGCTGAAGGGCCGGGGTGCGGCAAAAGGACAGATAAACGAGCATGGTAATCCCTCGTCCCTAAGGCTGTCAGTGTTTCAGGCCGCTTACTTGTTTCAAACCAACCCTGCAGAGAAGATAACTGTGTCGCCAGTACCGGCCCTATCGCGGGTTCACCCGCGATAGGGCCGGTACTGGCGATCACATCAGCTGCGGATGAACGCCAGCAAATCCGCATTGATCACATCGGCATGGGTAGTCGGCATGCCATGCGGGTAGCCCTTGTAGGTCTTCAGCGTGCCATTGGGTAACAGCTTTGCCGACAGCGGCCCGGCGTTTTCATACGGCACGATCTGGTCATCATCGCCGTGCATTACCAGTACGGGCTGCTGGATGCCTTTCAAATCCTCGGTAAAGTCGGTCTGGGAAAAGGCCACGATACCGTCGTAATGAGCTTTGGCGCTGCCGATCATGCCCTGGCGCCACCAATTGTTGATAATGCCTTCACTGGCTTCAACACCGGGGCGGTTGTAGCCATAGAACGGCCCCGCCGGCACATCCCGGTAGAACTGCGCACGGTTGCTGGCCACCTGAGCCTGGAAGCCGTCGAACACTGACTTGGGCAGGCCGCCCGGGTTGGTTGGGGTTTGCACCATCAGCGGTGGTACGGCAGCTATCAGCACGGCCTTGGTCACCTTGCCTTCAGGGTGACGCGCCATGTAGCGCACCACTTCGCCGCCGCCGGTGGAGTGGCCGACATGCACGGCACCCTGGGTGCCCAGGTGGGTGACCACGGCCGCCACATCGTCGGCGTAGTGGTCCATGTCGTGGCCGTCCCATACCTGGCTGGAGCGCCCATGGCCACGGCGGTCGTGGGCTACCACGCGGTAACCCTGGGCGAGGAAGAACAGCATCTGTGCGTCCCAGTCGTCGGCGCTCAGCGGCCAGCCGTGGTGGAAGTGAATGACGGGCGCGTCGCGCGGGCCCCAGTCTTTGTAGAAGATTTGTACGCCGTCCTTCGTGGTTACATAGCTCATGTTCGTGTCTCCTGTGCGCAGGAACCGATGGGAGCTATTGAGGTTAGGAGAGATTTTGGCGAGTAGCGGGAAGTTGTGCTGCCTGTGCGGGGCTCATCGCCAGCAAGCCAGCTCCCGCAGGTGGGAGCGGCTTTAGCCGCGAAGAGGCCGGTACTGGCACTGCAAACATTCAGGTTGCCGCTTTTTTCCGCGGCTGCCTTGGTTTGCCCGCCGCTGCTTTGCCCCCGGCCGCTTTGCTTCTCCCGCTACCCCGGCGCTTCTTCTTCCAAGGGGGTGCCGCCCCGACTGCGGGCCCGCTGATGGTCATGCGCATACCCTGGCAACGCTCCACCAGCTTGCCCATCCATGCCGACTGCCGGGCGACGAAGTCTTCCAGGCTCATCTCGCCGCTCTGCACCATGTCCAGCGCCTGCTCCCAGATGGCCGTGGTGCCTGGATCAGCGATGGCGCGCGGTACGGCGTCGATCAGGCTGAACGCGGCAGGCGTGGCCGACAGTGCCTTGCCGTTCTTCACCAGATAACCGCGATCGAGCAGGCCTTGGATAATGCTGGCGCGGGTGGCTTCGGTGCCGATACCGGTGGTTTCCTTGAGCTTCTGTTTCAGCCGTGGGTCGTCGACCAGCTTGGCCACGTTCTTCATCGCCTTGATCAGGTCGCCTTCGGTAAACGGCTTGGGCGGCTGGGTCCATAGGTCTTTCAGCTGCAGGCCCTGCACGTCGCAGTCCTGGCCTTCGCGCAGCACTGGCAGTACCTGGGCGGGTGGTGCCTCACGGCCCTTGGTTGGGGCCAGCGCCTCGGGTAGCGCGCGGCGCCAGCCCGGTTCGACGATCTGCTTGCCCACCGCGCGCAGGGCATGGCCCGCGCAGTCGAAGTCGGCCTGGGTGCGGTCATACTCGTGGTTGGGCAGGAACTGCGCCAGGTAGCGGGCGCGGATCAGGGTGTACACCGCCTTGTACTTGGCTGGCAGGCGCGCCGGGTCGCTGGCCGCGGCAGTGGGGATGATGCCGTGGTGGGCACTGACCTTGGCGTCGTTCCAGGCCCGTGAGCGGCGTTGTGGCTCCAGGTAGGGCTGCAGGGGCGCCAGGCTGGCATCGGCTCGTTGCAGGGCGGCGAGGATGCCTGCTGCCTCGGCGTGCTGGCTTTGCGGCAAATAGCCACAGTCGCTGCGCGGGTAGGTGATCAGCTTGTGGGTTTCATACAGCGCCTGGGCGATGTCGAGGGTTTCCTGCGCGCCGAGGCCGAGTTTTTTCGAGCACAGCTCTTGCAGGGTACCGAGGTCGAAGGGCAATGGCGCTGCTTCGCGCATGCGCTCGGTGGCCACCTTGACGGCCCGGGCCGTGCCGGCACTGCTCATGTTGGCGGCGGCCTGTTGCGCCAGTACCTGGTTCAGGCAGCGCCCCTGGTCGTCACAGGCGTCTTCCGGCGCCCGCCATTGTGCGTTGAACCCCTTGCCGGCGTGTTCCAGCTGCACGTCGATGGCCCAGAACGGCACCGGCACGAAGTTCGCAATGCTGCGGTCGCGGTCAACCACCAGGCGCAGGGTAGGGGTTTGCACCCGGCCCACGGGCAGCACGCCCTGGTAGCCGGATTGCCTGCCCAGCAGGGTGAACAGCCGGCTCATGTTCATGCCGATCAGCCAGTCGGCGCGGGAGCGGCCCAGCGCCGAGTGGTACAGGTTGAAGGTTTCGTGGCCCGGCAGCAGGCGCGCCAAGGCCTTGCGGATGGAGGTGTCGTCCAGCGCCGACAGCCACAGGCGCTGCACCAGGCCGCGGTAGCGGCAATGTTCGACCAGTTCGCGGGCGATCATTTCGCCTTCACGATCGGCGTCGGTGGCGATCACCAGTTCCCGCGCTTCGCCCAGCAGGCGCTTGACTGCCTTGAACTGGCTGGCGGTCTTGGGTTTGACCAGCATCTTCCACTGGTCAGGGATGATCGGCAGGTCGGCCAGGTTCCAGCGCTTGTAGCGTTCGTCGTAGCTGTCGGGCGGGGCGGTTTCCAGCAGGTGGCCGATGCACCAGGTTACGCAGACGTCGGTGCCTTGCCAGCAGCCGTCGCCCTTGCGGGTGGCGCCGAGCACTTTGGCGATGTCTTTTGCCTGGGAGGGTTTTTCGCAGAGGAACAGGCGCATGGCCGGGAACGCTTCATCGGGGAATGATGAGCACTAGGATGCGCAAGCAGGGGCGCGGAGGCAAGTTTTATCTGGATGGATGTACAGCTTTTTGTGAGTGAGCATGTCACCGGCCTGCGCCGGCCTCTTCGCGGGTTACCCGCGAAGAGGCCGGTAAAGGCTATGAGTCAGGGGCGCGAGTCGCGCACCATGTCAACGTGCGGAATGCCGGCTTCGAGGAACTCTTCGCTGACTACGCGAAAGCCCAGCCGCTCGTAGAACGGCGTGGCGTGTACCTGGGCGCTGAGCATCTGCTGCTTCAGGTCACGGTTCTGCGCTTCGACAATCACCGCATTCATCAGTGCGTCACCCACCTTCAGCCCGCGCCAGTCCTTCAATACCGAGACCCGGCCGATGGTGCCATCGGGCAGCAGGCGGGCGGTGCCGATCGGATAGTCGCCTTCCAGGGCCAGGAAGTGCACGGCGGTCGGATCGTCCGAGTCCCATTCCAGCTCCGGCGGCACGTGCTGTTCGGCGATGAACACCGCTTCACGGATACGGCGGATGTCGGCGTTGTCCTTGTGCCAGTCGGCGAGGCGCACACGGATCTTATTCATTGGCGAATCCCAGGCTTCCTTGTTTCACCAGCTGCTGTACCAGCATAAGGCCATCTTCATCCTGCAGCCATTCGCCGAGGTTGTCGATGTGCAGGGCGTCGGCCGCGCACACCAGTTTCAGCAGCTCGCGCAGCTTGCCAGGCAGTGGGCAGCTGCGGCCGCTGGCGAACAGCAGCAGGTCGTCTTCGAATTCCGACCAGGCCAGGCGGGCGCTCGGGTTGCGGATCAGGATGGCGCCTTGTTCCAGCGCATCGATCAGTTCCTCTTCGCTGAGCTCTTCACCGACGATCTGTTCCGGGTAGCGCGGTTCTGTCATGAACTGGCCAAACCAGGTCAGCAGCAGGTCCTTGTCGTTCATGTGCTTGTCGAGCAGTGCCTTGAGGCGGTCGAGGGCGTCATGCTGGATCTGGTGCGGGTCGCTGGCAGGCTCGGCGTCGGCGTCGCTGTAGCGTTCTTCGTCGGGCAGGAACTGGCCGAGGAAGTCGGTGAAGTGGGTAAGTACTTCGGCGGCGCTAGGGGCACGGAAGCCAACCGAGTAGGTCAGGCACTCGTCCACGGCAACACCGTAGTGGGCCAGGCGTGGTGGCAGGTACAGCATGTCACCTGGCTCCAGGGTCCATTCTTCGCCCTGCTCGAACTCGGCCAGGATACGCAGGTCGGCATGCTCCAGCAGCGCGCTGTCGCTGCTGCACATCTGGCCGACCCTCCAGTTGCGCTGGCCGTGGCCCTGCAACAGGAACACGTCGTAGTTGTCGAAGTGCGGGCCAACGCTGCCACCAGGGGCAGCGAAGCTGATCATCACGTCGTCGATGCGCCAGCTGGGCAGGAAGCGGAAGTTCTCCAGCAGCTCGGCGACTTCGGGAACGAACTGGTCGACGGCCTGTACCAGCAGCGTCCAGTCTTTTTCCGGCAGCTCGGCGAAGGTGTCTTCGGTGAACGGGCCACGGCGCAGTTCCCACGGGTGGGCGCCATGCTCCAGCACGATACGCGACTCGACTTCTTCTTCCAGGGCCAGGCCAGCCAGCTCGTCGGGGTCGATCGGGCTGATGAAGTCCGGGAAGGCCTGGCGCACCAGCAGCGGCTTTTTCTGCCAGTAGTCGCGCATGAATTCGCGGGCCGAGATGCCGCCGAGCAGCTGCAGTGGAGTATCAGGATTCATGTTCAACCTATTGAAAAAACGTAATTTTCGTACGGGAATAAAAACGCCCGGCCAGGCCGGGCGTTATACGCGGCGGTCCGCTTAGACGCGTTTGGCCTGGGCTGCCGCGTTACCGATGTAGGTAGCAGGGGTCAGCAGCTTGAGCTCGGCCTTGGCTTCGGCTGGCATGTCCAGGCCGTCGATGAAGGTCAGCAGCGCTTGTGGGGTGATGCCCTTGCCACGGGTCAGCTCTTTGAGCTTTTCGTAGGGGTTTTCGATGTTGAAGCGGCGCATCACGGTCTGGATCGGTTCGGCCAGCACTTCCCAGCAGGCGTCCAGGTCGGCGGCGATGCGGGCTTCGTTCACTTCCAGCTTGCCGATGCCTTTCAGGCTGGCTTCGTAGGCAATGACGCTGTGGGCGAAACCCACACCCAGGTTGCGCAGCACGGTGGAGTCGGTCAGGTCACGCTGCCAGCGCGAGATCGGCAGTTTGCTGGCCAGGTGCTGGAACAGGGCGTTGGCGATGCCCAGGTTGCCTTCGGAGTTTTCGAAGTCGATCGGGTTGACCTTGTGCGGCATGGTCGACGAGCCGATTTCGCCGGCGACGGTCTTCTGCTTGAAGTAGCCCAGCGAAATGTAACCCCATACGTCACGGTCGAAGTCGATCAGGATGGTGTTGAAGCGGGCGATGGCGTCGAACAGTTCGGCGATGTAGTCGTGCGGCTCGATCTGGGTGGTGTACGGGTTGAACTGCAGGCCCAGCTCGTCTTCGATGAAGGCACGGGCGTTGGCTTCCCAGTCGATCTGCGAGTAGGCCGACAGGTGGGCGTTGTAGTTGCCCACGGCGCCGTTGATCTTGCCCAGCAGCGGTACGGCGGCAACCTGGGCGATCTGGCGCTCCAGGCGGTACACGACGTTGGCCAGTTCCTTGCCCAGGGTGGTCGGCGAAGCCGGCTGGCCGTGGGTGCGCGACAGCATCGGCACGTCGGCGTGAGCGTGGGCCAGGGTACGAATGGCCTCGGCGATCTGGCGCATCAGCGGCAGCAGCACGTCGTCACGGCCAGCGCGCAGCATCAGGGCGTGGGACAAGTTGTTGATGTCCTCGCTGGTGCAGGCGAAGTGAATGAACTCGCTGACCTTGGCCAGCTCAGGCAGCTGGGCGGCCTGCTCCTTGAGCAGGTATTCGATCGCCTTGACGTCGTGGTTGGTGGTTCGCTCGATTTCCTTGACGCGCTCGGCGTGCTCAAGCTTGAAATCGCTGGCCAGGGTGTCCAGCAGGGCGTTGGCCTCGGCGGAGAACGCCGGCACTTCGCCGATTTGCGGGTGGGCGGCCAGGCGCTGCAACCAGCGCACTTCGACCAGGGCGCGGAAACGGATCAGGCCGAATTCGCTGAAGATGGGGCGCAAGGCCTGGGTTTTGCCGGCGTAACGGCCGTCTACAGGGGAAACCGCAGTGAGCGAAGAAAGCTGCATGGGGTGTTCTCGGACAGTCAGGCTTTTGGAAGGGCGCATATCATACATGAAAAATGCGCCTGGGTCGGGTGGCTGACCAAAGGTCGGCCCAATTCGGATCTGGTCGGGGGCCCTGTGGGAGCGGGCATGCCCGCGAACACCGGCGTAGCCGGTGCCATACACCGCGTCGCTTGCTTCGCGGGCATGCCCGCTCCCACAAGGGGCTGCCCAGCCCGTCAGTTGGGGCTGCGCATCATGTCGTACAGCTCGTTCAGCAGTTTGCGCCGGCTGAACACCAGTTGCCAGCGGTGCCCGCCCAGCTGGCGCCACAGGCGCGCGGCGCGGATGCCGGCGAGCAGCAGGGCGCGGATTTTCGAGGCGTTGCTGGCCTGCTGCAGGAAGCGCATGTCGCCGTGTACCTGGATGCGCTGGCGCAGGGTGCTCAGGGTGTCCTGGTACAAGGCTCCGCTGGAAGCGATGACATTTTCGTGAACCAGGCCGAAGTGATCGGCCTGCGACTGGATTTGTGGCAGGCGGTTGCCGATGGTGTCGAGCAGGTCGCCACGCTTGTTCAGCTGGCGCTCGAGGCCCAGCATAGACAAGGCGTAGCGCAGGGGCTCGCGCTGCAGGCTGCTGGGGTCGCGCTCCAGGGCGCCGACCAGCGCGCGATAGCCATCGCGCAGGTTCAGGTCGTCGCCGCCGAACACTTCCAGGGTGTCTTTGGGGTCGCGTACCAGCAAGCTGCCCAGCATGCAGCCGATGTTGGCCTCGCTGGCCTGGCCTGTGCGGGCGATGCGGTCAACCAGCACGGCTGCCTGGAATACGCCGCCCAGGGCAATCAATTGCTCGCGCAGTGTGCTCATGCCCGCGGGCTCCACGGCTCGGCCGCCTCGATCACGCCGCCACCCAGGCACACTTCGCCATCATAGAACACCACTGATTGGCCCGGCGTCACGGCGCGCTGGGGCTCGTCGAACACGGCACGGTAGCCGCCGTCGGTCAGCGCCAGGGTGCAGCGCTGGTCGCTCTGCCGGTAGCGTACCTTGGCGGTGAGCTGGCGCGGGCTGCTCAGGTCCACCGGGTTGACCCAGAAGATTTCCGACGCGAGCAGGGCGCGGGAGAACAACCAGGGGTGTTCGTTGCCCTGGCCGACCACCAGCACGTTGCGGGTCAGGTCTTTGTGCAGCACGTACCAGGGCTCGTCACCGGCGTCCTTCAGGCCGCCGATACCCAGGCCCTGGCGCTGGCCGATGGTGTGGTACATCAGGCCATGGTGGCGGCCGATCACCTCGCCTTCGGTGGTTTCGATGTTGCCTGGCTGGGCGGGCAGGTACTGCTTGAGGAAGTCGCTGAAGCGGCGTTCACCAATAAAGCAGATGCCGGTGGAGTCCTTTTTCTTGGCGGTGGCCAGACCGTGTTTTTCGGCGATGGCGCGGACCTCGGGTTTTTCCAGTTCGCCCACCGGGAACAGCGTGCGGGCGATTTCCTTGCCGCCAACGGCGTGCAGGAAGTAGCTCTGGTCCTTGTTCGGATCCAGGCCTTTGAGCAGTTCGGTAACGGCGCCGGTGTCGCGACGGCGTACATAGTGGCCGGTGGCAATCAGGTCTGCACCCAGCGACAGGGCGTAGTCGAGGAACGCCTTGAACTTGATTTCGCGGTTGCAGAGGATGTCCGGGTTGGGCGTGCGGCCGGCCTTGTACTCTTCGAGGAAGTGCTCGAACACGTTGTCCCAGTACTCGGCGGCGAAGTTGGCGGTGTGCAGCTTGATACCGATGCGGTCGCACACGGCCTGGGCGTCGGCCAGGTCTTCACGGGCGGTGCAGTATTCGGTGCCGTCGTCTTCTTCCCAGTTCTTCATGAACAGCCCTTCCACCTGGTAGCCCTGCTCGATGAGCAGAAGGGCGGAGACGGAAGAGTCCACGCCGCCGGACATGCCGACGATGACGCGGGTCTTGGCGGGGTCTTTGAGTGCTGGGCTGGTCATGGGTACCGGTGTGTATCAAGGG
>Ga0308157_10001210_pt1 | contig 57547 bp, 47 predicted proteins | sample PhyBR1_FD_201035 | JGI IMG/M metagenome (GOLD analysis project Ga0308157, IMG submission 201035) | Phyllosphere microbial communities from UC Gill Tract Community Farm, Albany, California, United States - DLSLB.R1 | ecosystem: Host-associated > Plants > Phyllosphere > Unclassified | place: USA...
AGATTGTCTGTGGTATTGCTTCTGAAGAAAACGACGATTTTATTACAGTTCAGGGGAGCGACAACTGTCATAATAATAAGTACGTGATCTTAATGGATCCGCTTGACGGATCTTCAAACATTGATGTGAATGTTTCTGTCGGAACTATTTTTTCTGTTTTCAGAAGAATTACCCCAATAGGAACTCCGGTAACTAGCGAGGATTTTTTACAGCCGGGAATCAATCAAGTTGCAGCAGGCTATGTAATTTATGGAACTTCTACAATGCTGGTTTATACGACTGGACATGGGGTGAATGGTTTTACACTAAATCCTGCGATAGGTACATTTTACCTTTCGCACCCAAACATGAAATTTCCAGAAAATGGAAATATTTATTCGGTAAACGAGGGGAATTATGTTCATTTTCCGCAGGGGGTAAAAAATTACATTAAATATTGCCAGCGTGAAGAAGAAGACAGGCCGTACACTTCAAGATACATCGGAAGTTTAGTAGCCGATTTTCACCGAAATATGATTAAAGGTGGAGTTTATATTTATCCAACAAGTTCAAAAGCTCCAAAAGGAAAATTACGTTTATTGTACGAATGTAATCCGATGGCGTTTTTAGCAGAACAGGCAGGAGGAAAAGCAACAGATGGTTTTGGAAGAATTCTAGAAATCCAGCCAACTGAACTGCACCAAAGAGTTCCTTTTTTCTGCGGAAGCTATAATATGGTAGAAAAAGCAGAGGAATTTATGGCGGCTGAGTGAGTGATCAGTTTTTAGTTTTCAGTCACAGTCGCAGTTTTCAGTCTGGACTATAAATAGCAAACCCGACAGGTTTTTTAAAACCTGTCGGGTTTTTGTTTTTTAATTTTCATTATCAGTCAAGTTTCAGCATAAAAACTGAACACTGAATTTTATTTATGCATGTGCTGCATTTCATAGATAAAAGTATCTGCATCCACTTTTTTGTCAACCAATGACAATGCTTTTGCAATAATGTAATCTACGTTGCTTGGCGTGAATCCTAGCGCAACACTTATTTTTTTCAATAATACTTCTTGTTTATCTTCAAGATGATGATCAACATGAACCATTCTTGTTAAATCATATAAACGCTCTAAACGTTGAACATATGAATAAGGTGGATTGATAGGATATTTTAATGGATCGCTAAGAATTTCTTCGTATTCCGATTCTGTAATTTCTAAACGAGAAGCAAGTTTGTCCAAAAAGGCTTTTTCCTCTGGATATACAACTCCATCTGCTAATGCTACACGAACGATAGCAGAAAAGTGTCCTTTGTTTCTTTGCTTGAATTCGCTATCAAATAATTCTGAAAATGACATAATTATTAAGTTTTTATATCACAAATATAAATTTTATTTTACATTAACGATTTTAAATTTCTCATAAAATTTAACTTATTTTTATTGCAGGAATTGGAAACTTGAATCTTTAATTTTGAAAATTAATCGTAAGTTTACAACCCCTAATTATTTAATTACAATATACCTATGTCACAATTTTGGATTTATTTTCAAATAGGATTAAAACACGTTTTAGATATCAATGCTTACGATCACGTTCTTTTTTTAATCGCCTTAACCGTTCCGTACCTTTTTAAAGACTGGAAAAAGATTTTTCTTCTGGTTTCTATTTTTACAATTGGTCATACTTTGGCTCTAGTGCTTTCTGTTTACGGTATCATTGCCATAAAAGTAGATGTTGTAGAATTCCTGATTCCGATTACAATTCTCGTAACCGCTCTTTATCATTTGTTTACGGCCGGAAAGACCTCAAAAAATGATGGCGTAAATCTGGTATTTTTCATAACTTTATTCTTTGGAATTATTCACGGACTAGGTTTTTCTAATTATTTCAAAACAATTTTAGGCGGTTCTGCAACCTCAAAATTGTTACCTTTGGGAGAGTTTGCCTTAGGAATAGAAGCTGCTCAGCTTGTAGTGGTTTTTGTTGTTCTGGTAATTTCATATATAGTGCAGACGGTTTTTCGTTTTTCAAAACGCGACTGGGCACTTGTAATGTCGGCTTTCATTATTGGAGTTGTAATTCCGATGATTATTGAAAGTCCAATTTGGAACAGATAAATTAAATGGAAGTAAAAAAGCTGAATAAATACGATAAAGCATATCTGCGAATTGCAAAAGAGTGGAGCCTGCTTTCTTACTGTAAACGTAAACAAGTTGGTGCAATTATCGTAAAAGACAGAATGATCATTTCTGATGGCTACAACGGAACGCCGTCTGGATTTGAAAATTGTTGTGAAGACGAAGACGGATTAACACGCTGGGATGTTTTACACGCCGAAGCAAATGCGATCCTGAAAGTAGCCAGATCAACGCAGTCTTGCGAAGGCGCAACATTGTATATTACGCTTTCGCCTTGCAAAGAATGTAGCAAATTAATACATCAGTCAGGAATAAAAAGAGTGGTGTATAAAGATGGATATCGTGATGATTCTGGAATTCAATTTTTAATAAAAGCAGGCATAGAAGTAGAACATATTCCTGTTTTAGAAGAGTAATGAAATTTAACTCAAAATATTTACCCATAGTAATAGGAGCCACTTTTGCTCTTGGAACAATTGCCGGAAGCGTTATGAATGCTCCCGCAAGCGACCAGCTTTTGGCTAAAAATTACTCAAAAACCAAGCTTAACAAACTTATTGATTTTATTAATACAGAATATGTTGATAGCGTCAATACCGATTCGATTGTAAATCTTACGGTCGATAATATTCTTTCTAAATTAGATCCCCATTCGGTTTATATTCCGCCAAGTGAACAAGCTGAGGTTGCCGAAAGCATGAAAGGTGATTTTGTCGGAATCGGAATCAATTTTTATATGTATAAAGATTCGGTTGCGATTATAAAACCAGTTGAAAATGGACCTTCGGCAAAAGCGGGAATAAAATCTGGCGATCGTATTTTATTTGCTGGAAAAACGAAATTATACGGTAGAAAACTGCCTTCAGATAGTTTGTTTTCTAAATTAAAAGGGCTTCAGGGTTCAGAAATCGAGCTGACTGTTTTTAGAAAATCAGAACAAAAGAAACTCAAGTTTAAAGTAAAAAGAGATATTATTCCAATTAAAAGCGTAGACGCGTCTTTGCTAATTGGCAACAATGTAGGTTATATCAAAATTAACCGTTTTGCAGAAACTACTTTTAATGAATTCAAAACGGGTTTAACAAGATTAAAACAAAAAGGAATCCAGTCGCTTGTAATTGATCTTCGTGATAATGGCGGTGGTTATATGGAAGAAGCTATTGCTATTGCCGATGAATTTTTGAAAGACAAACAGTTGATTGTTTTTACAAAAAGCAAAAACGGTTCTACTGAAAAGACATATGCTACAAAAGCAGGAAGTTTTGAAACTGGAAAAGTGTATGTTCTTATTAATGAAAATAGTGCTTCTGCAAGCGAAATTTTAGCAGGTGCTATTCAAGATAATGACCGCGGAACTATCGTTGGTCGTCGTTCTTTCGGAAAAGGATTAGTTCAAAGAGAAATGGATTTTAACGACGGATCAGCCGTGAGATTGACCGTGGCGCGTTATTATACGCCAACAGGAAGATCAATTCAGAAACCATATAAAAAAGGAAACGAAGAATATTTTAAAGAATCTGAATCTAGAATTGCTACTGGAGAATTTTATGCAAAAGACAGCATAAAAGTGGCAGATTCTTTAAAATTCAAAACTCCAAAGGGTAAAATAGTTTACGGCGGTGGCGGAATTGTTCCAGATGTTTTTGTGCCTTTAGAAGCAGAGCACGGGAATGAAAATGTTGCTTATTTGCTGCAAACAGGAATTGTGGGGCATTTTGTTTTTGAAGAATTAGATAAAAACAGAAATGCTTTTGCAGGGGATAGTTTTGCTGATTTTTTAGCTAAAATGAAAAGCTCAGACCTATATTTCAAAAAATTTAAGAATTATATCTTGATGACGGGTCTGGATTTGAAAATGGATAAAACAAAAGCACTTGTCAACCGTCATATTACGGCTGAATTTGCTCGACAGCTTTATGGAGAATTGTACTATTATGATGTAATCTTAAAAGAAGACGCCATGATAAAAACAATTCTGACTCCGAAGAAATAACTTCAATCTTTATATCATGAAAATAGAAACCGTTGTTAATGCAGAAATCGAACTTTTAACTGCCATTAAAAAATCGGATGTTTTGGCTTTGGATACCATCCTTCATGATGATTTATTATTCAACATGCCAGACGGACAAACCATCACTAAAGATTTTGATTTGCAGACCTATCGTTCTGGAAAGATTAAAATAGATTCTTTGGAAGGTTCTGATCAAATCGTTAAAATAATTGGTGATTCGGCTGTAGTTACTGTTACAGTCGCTTTAAATGGGACTTATGATAACACTCCGATTAATGGCGTTTTCAAATACATAAGAGTTTGGAAAAAAATAGGAAAAAATCTAAAAGTTATTGCAGGAAGCTGTGTTCAGCTGGCATAAAGTTTGAAGCTGGAAAAATAATATTAACTTAAAACGTAATTAAGCAATCTGAGTGTAAATAAGAGCTTAATTTGCGGTAAAATAAATTATATGAAAAATCTAAAAAGAATAAGTTTATTATTGATTTTAATAACTTTTGTAATCTCTTGTAAAACAATGAAAAACGATCCAAATACTGCAGTTTCTGGAAAAGTAGATTCTATTGAGGCAGGAAAAGACGGTTACACAGCAAAAATTACTACAGACGCCAAAGAAGTCTATTTTGCTACTATTAGCATTGTAAATGTTGGCGGTCCTCAAAACTACAAACAATTAAAAATTGGAGATGTGGTATCTGTAAAAGGAGAAAAATGGAAAAGTGAAGACGAAAATCATATTAAAGTAACTCAAATCGTTTCAGTGAAGTAAAGATTGAATTTAATTAAAAGAGAGATTAGTTTTATTGTATGAAAAAACTTCTGATAGGTTTGATATTTTTTAGTTTTGGATGTTCTTCAAATCAGAAAGATATTAGAAGTATTGAACTTATCTGTTATAACTGGGATTTAAAATATCCTACAGAGTCTTTTAGAGGGAAATTTTATATTCAGCCAAAATTATATTCGATTATAAATTTAAATGGGGAGAATCAAACTTATGTCTGCGAATTCTCTCCAAATAAAACTGAATTTTATTTTCATTCGAAGGTTGATGCGAAATTAATAACTGATTTGGTGAAGTGTTTACCTGAAATTGATAAAAACAAAGCTCTTATAAGTTCGTATAAACAAGATGGATGTATGGAAAGTTCTCCAACGTTTAGGCTAAAAGTGGTTTGTTCTAACAACGAAGAAAAGTATTATGAATATTATTTTCAGAAAAAGAACAATATAGATTCGGTTATAAAGAAATTATATGTCGCTTTAAAAACAAATCAGATTGAGAGAAAATATGAAAAGATAAAAGACACTCTTTCTTTTGCTGAAAAAAAGAAAGCGATAATATCTTTTTCAATGCATAAAGATACGTTGGCAATGCCTTTACCAGGATTGCCAATTTATAATAAAGTGAAATTCAAATAGTAATTTTATCGAATACTATCGTGAGCGTGAGTTTGCACGCCATTATTCCATAAAGTAAGAATATCTGTTGCTACTGCAGCGCCACTTCCGGCAGCAATTGCCAATTGACTTCTCCAGCCCGCTAAAGTTCCGATTACATAAATGCCGTCAGTAACTTTATGGTCTTCATTTTTAAGCTGAATACGTTGTTTTTCTGGTAGTGCTTTTTTATGTGGTTCAATGTATTGCATTAAACCTTCAATGTCGAAAGTATTGGCAGAACCAATTCCGACTACGATATTTTTTGTTTGGTATGAATTCTTGTTGGTTACAACAGTAAATTCAGGATAACTGCCCTCAATTTTCATTACTTTTTCATTTGGAATCTGAGCAATGTGTGGGTAAGTTGTAGCTAAATCCTGTGTGCTTTCAGTTAAAAGTTCAGAACCTAATTTTCCTGGTGTAATTCCGTAAGCGTTATAAAATATTGCTTCTTGTAAAGAAGAATTTTTCTGGTGGGTAAAAATTCCGATTTTTTTATCAGTAACAAAAGTTTTGTTTTTTGCGGACCCTAAGACAAGAGCACATGACATTCCTGATACTCCTCCTCCGATAATTAAAACATCAAACATATTATCTGTTGTCATTCATTTTTTCTTCAATTCTTTTTGAAATTCTAAAAATCAAAAGAATCAAAACAGCGCAAAATGAAGCGGCGATTCCAATAAAAGCTACCATACTATCTCCTTGAAAAGGGTTCTGAAAGTCTAATAGCGTAATATTAAAAACAATTAAAGCTAGTGCCAAAAGCACTAAGATTGAAGTGAAAATTTTCATAAGGTTGTTTTGTTTTTGCCTAAAATAATAAAGTAGAACTTTAATGGGGAAAATGCCTTAAAGTTGTATTTTAGAAATTTTACGGGGTAAATTTATAAAAATAAAATTTAGACAAACAAACCTTTAACATTAGCAGCGAATAATTTAACAGCAATCGCCAAAAGTATTACTCCAAATGTCTTGCGAACTACTCCAAGTCCGTTTTCTCCCAATAGATTTTCGATTTTTTTAGAAGACTTCAAAACGATGTAAACCAAGATAATATTTAGAACAATCGCGATGATGATATTAATGGTGTGAAATTGAGATCGAAGCGATAACAAAGTCGTCATTGTTCCTGCTCCAGCAATTAGCGGGAAAGCCAAAGGAACGATAGAGGCAGATCCTGGTTCTTCGTCACGGTAGATTCTGATTCCTAAAATCATTTCTAAAGCAAGAAAGAATAAAACGAAAGATCCAGCAACGGCAAACGAGTGAACGTCGATACCAATTAAGTTTAGTAAACCTTCTCCAACAAAGAGAAAAACAATCATAATAGCTCCTGCAACGATAGAAGCTTTTTCAGATTCTATGTGTCCGACCTTAGCTCTTAAATTCACAATAATCGGAATTGAACCAACAATATCAATTACGGCAAAAAGCACCATACTAACGGTAATGATTTCTTTAAAATCGATTTCTAACATATCGCTTTGATTTTTAGGGTTTAAAAAACTGCTGCAAAAGTAGTTAATAAAGTTAGGTGTTTTTTCGTTACAGTGTATTTTTGTTATAAAAACATCTTTTATATATGTAAAATGTGATATTTGTAACAATATGATGTTTGAGTTGTTGAATTGAGGAAAAAAGCACGTTTTATTTTTGAACTTAATTTATTTGCATTCTCCATTTTGTAAGGTTCATGAAATCAAACGTTAAAAAGTATAACTTACTGAAAATCAATTACTAAATTTGTTGTAATTTAAAAAGGAGGGGTTATGAAAAAGAGGATGTTTGTTATAGTTTTCTTGTGTTTGTTGGTTTACAATAGTTCACAAGCCCAAATCTGGCAGCAAATTAAAAAAGCAGCAGAGCAAAAAGCGCAAAATAGCAGCGGAAGTGCGGATAAAAATGCAAGTATAGAAAATGCTGTTTTAAATTATGGGAAAAACAAGGTTGATCCGTCGGCGGTTCCAGATTCTTATTCTTTTAGCTGGAAATATATTATGGAAATTAAAACAGATGAAGGCAAGACTATGAATGCAAATTATTTTCTAGAACCTAATGCTTCTTATTTTGCAATGAATATTGATCAGGGAAAAGGCCAAAATATGCTGATGATTATGGACTCTAAAAATAGCATAACGGTGACCGGTTTTGGTGATGGTAAAAGTAAAATGGCAACGGCTTCAAAAATGCCTGATTATTCATCAATAGCAAAGAAAGAGGGAGAAAAGTCAAAATACACGATTAAGACATTGCCAAATAAAACTTTTTTAGGATACAATTGCAAAGGAATGCAAATGACCAATGATGAACACGATATTATCTGTTATTACACAAGTGAAGCAAAAGTGAGTTTTAGCGATATGTTTAAAAATCAAAAAGGCTGGAAAATGCCAGATGAGTTCCTTAATTATTTCAAACCCGATGAACGCACTTTGCTAATGGATATGACTATGAAAGATCTAAAAAGCAAAAAAGTAACAACGATGAAATGTGTTAGTTTAGAAAAGAGCGCTTTTACCTTTAATAAATCAGACTATAAATTCATGTAACAAGGAGTTTGTAAGTCAAGTTATTTAGACTAAGAACATATATTTGGTAGCGGTTTTTATTTCCTGAATCTTTAGTTACCTTTGCAAAATGTTTCAATTAGGAAAAACCATAGTATCAGAGGATATCCTCGAAAAAGAATTTGTGTGTAATTTATCAGCGTGCAAGGGAGCTTGTTGTGTTGATGGAGATGCCGGCGCGCCCTTAAACGAAGCCGAAACAAAAATTTTAGAAGAAATTTATCCAAAAGTAAAGCCTTTTTTAAGAAAAGAAGGAATCGAAGCAATCGAAGCTCAGGGTACCTGGGTAAAAGGAGCCGATGGAGATCTCGAAACTCCGCTTATCGATAATAAAGATTGTGCTTACGTAATTTTTGACAGAAAAACGGCTCTTTGCGGAATCGAGCAAGCTTATAATCAAGGACTCGTTGATTGGAAAAAACCAGTTTCTTGTCATTTATATCCAATTCGTGTAAAAGACTTCACAGAATTTGCTGCGGTCAATTATGATAAATGGGATATCTGCGACGATGCTTGTTCGTTAGGTAAAGAATTAGAAGTTCCAGTTTACAAATTTGTAAAAGAAGCGTTGATTAGACGCTTTGGAGAAGATTGGTATTTGGAGCTAGAAAAAGTAGCCGAAGAACTTAAAAACTCATAAAAAACTACAGTTAAAATTATAGTCTTTTTGACTACATCTTTTGGCTCAAAAAAATAAAGTTTTGACTCAAAAAAAACTTTTTAAAACTTTTTAAAATTTCTTGCTTTTTATTCGAAAAAGTCTATATTTTACGGGGCTTTTGAAGTGTAAAATAGCTTTTAAATCATTCATTTGCAGTAAATTAATTATTGTCTGAAAAGTTTTTCAAATTTCAAGCTTTGTTAAAAACTACGTCCGATTGTGAATAAGTTTGGCTTTTATTTTTGCCGTTAATTGACAATCTTTGTAGTGCACTGAATGTGTAAAAATTCAATAAAAAAATTAACAGAATCTGTCATGTCACAAATCGAACCAATATTACAAGAAAATAAAAATCGTTTCGTTATTTTTCCGATTAAACATCATGATATTTGGGAGTGGTATAAAAAGATGGAAGCAAGTTTTTGGACTGCAGAAGAAATCGATTTACACCAAGATTTGACAGACTGGAATAACAAATTGAATGACGACGAAAGATATTTCATTAAACATATCTTAGCATTCTTTGCAGCTTCTGACGGAATCGTAAACGAAAACTTGGCTGAAAACTTTGTAAACGAAGTTCAATATGCTGAAGCGAAGTTTTTCTATGGTTTCCAAATTATGATGGAAAACATTCATAGTGAAACTTATTCACTATTAATTGATACTTACGTAAAAGACGAAGCAGAAAAAGCTGAATTATTTAATGCTTTGGAAGTATTCCCAGCAATTGCTAAAAAAGCAGAATGGGCTTTAAAATGGATCGAGTCAGATTCATTTGCAGAAAGACTAATCGCTTTTGCAGCTGTTGAGGGAATCTTTTTCTCAGGAGCCTTCTGTTCCATTTATTGGTTGAAAAAACGTGGTTTAATGCCAGGTTTAACTTTTTCTAATGAGTTGATTTCTCGTGACGAAGGCGTACATTGTGATTTTGCGGTTCACTTGCACAATCATCACTTGGTAAACAAAGTGCCAAAAGACAGAATTAAAGAAATTATTGTAGATGCCTTAGATATCGAAAGACAGTTTGTTACAGAATCTCTTCCGGTAAGTTTAATTGGTATGAACGCTGGGTTAATGACACAGTATTTAGAGTTCGTTGCCGATAGATTATTAGTAGAGTTAGGTTGCGAGCGTGTATACGGTTCGGCAAACCCATTCGATTTCATGGACATGATTTCTCTTCAAGGAAAAACTAATTTCTTTGAAAAACGTGTTGCAGAGTATCAAAAGTCAGGTGTTATGAACAATGACAGTGATGCTCAAAAAATTTCATTCGATGCAGATTTTTAGACAACAAAAAATACTTTTAGCGTCTATCTTCTAGAGATGCTAAAAAAAGGATTACAGGAATATTTTAAAGGTTGAATCTCTTTCCCCAAGTCGCAGATTCAATAGCAATTTTTGACGCATTTAAATTCGAAATTCGAATTTGAAATGAGTAACTATTGAGAATTTGGTAATTCTCCAAAATTAATTTAAAAACACGCAATGTTTAAGTACTAGGGCTCGTTCTCTAGATACTTTCATTTTTTCAATAACTAATAAAGGTAAGCTTATGTATGTAGTAAAAAGAGATGGCCACAGAGAGCCCGTAATGTTTGATAAGATTACAGAAAGAATCAAAAAATTGTGTTACGGCTTAAATGAGCTTGTAGATCCAGTTAAGGTAGCGATGAGAGTTATCGAAGGATTGTATGATGGGGTTTCGACTTCTGAGTTGGATAATCTTGCAGCAGAAACGGCGGCTTCTATGACAATTGCGCATCCAGATTATGCTCAATTGGCAGCTCGTATAGCTATTTCTAATCTACATTCAAATACTAAAAAATCTTTCTCTGAAACGATGAAAGATATGTACAACTATGTGAATCCAAGAAATGGACAAGACGCTCCATTAATTGCTGACGATGTGTACAAAGTAATTCAAGAAAATGCTGCTTTTTTAGATTCTCATATTATTTATACAAGAGATTTTAATTACGACTACTTTGGTTTTAAAACTTTAGAGCGTTCTTATCTTCTTAAAATAAACGGAAAAATCGTGGAGCGTCCACAGCACATGTTAATGCGTGTTTCTGTTGGTATTCACTTAGACGATTTAAAATCGGTAATTGAAACTTACGATTTAATGTCTAAAAAGTTCTTTACGCATGCAACGCCAACGTTGTTTAATGCAGGAACTCCAAAACCTCAAATGTCTTCTTGTTTCCTTTTGGCAATGCAAGATGATAGTATTGATGGTATTTACGATACATTAAAACAAACAGCAAAAATCTCGCAATCTGCGGGAGGAATTGGACTTTCTATTCACAACGTTCGTGCAACTGGATCTTATATTCGCGGTACAAACGGAACTTCAAACGGAATTGTTCCGATGTTGAGAGTTTTCAACGATACCGCTCGTTATGTAGATCAAGGTGGTGGAAAACGTAAAGGAAGTTTTGCGATTTATATCGAAACTTGGCATGCTGATATTTTTGATTTCTTGGATTTGAAGAAAAATACAGGAAAAGAAGAAATGCGTGCGAGAGATTTATTCTTCGCGATGTGGACTTCAGATTTATTCATGAAACGTGTTCAGGAAGATTCAACTTGGACTTTAATGTGTCCTAACGAATGTCCAGGATTATATGATGTTTACGGAGATGAATTCGAAGCATTATATACTGATTACGAATTTAGAGGAAAAGGAAGAAAAACAATCCGTGCTCGTGAATTATGGGAGAAAATCCTAGAATCTCAAATCGAGACAGGAACGCCATATATGTTGTACAAAGATGCAGCAAACCGTAAATCGAACCACAAGAATTTAGGAACTATTCGTTCTTCTAACTTGTGTACAGAGATTATGGAGTTTACTTCTAAAGATGAAATTGCAGTTTGTAACTTAGCTTCTATCTCATTGCCAATGTTCATCGAAAATGGACAATTTGATCATCAAGCACTTTACAATGTTACAAAACGTGTAACTCGTAACTTGAACAAAGTAATCGACAGAAACTACTATCCAGTAAAAGAAGCAGAAAACTCTAACATGCGTCACCGTCCGGTTGGATTAGGAGTGCAAGGTTTAGCTGATGCTTTCATTATGTTGCGTATGCCGTTTACAAGTGATGAAGCTAAAAAATTAAACCAAGAGATTTTTGAAACTTTATACTTTGCAGCCGTAACCGCTTCTATGGAAATGGCAAAAGAAGAAGGGCCATATTCAACTTTTGAAGGGTCGCCAATGTCACAAGGAGAATTCCAATACAATATGTGGGGAATGAAAGATGAAGAATTATCAGGCCGTTGGGACTGGGCTTCATTAAGAAAAGAAGTGGTAGAGCATGGAGTTCGTAACTCATTGTTAGTGGCACCAATGCCAACTGCATCGACTTCTCAGATCCTTGGAAACAACGAAGCTTTCGAGCCTTATACATCAAACATTTACACTCGTCGTGTATTGTCTGGAGAGTTCATCGTGGTAAACAAACATTTATTAGAAGATTTAGTGAAACTAGGTTTGTGGAACGAAGAATTGAAGCAAGAAATTATGCGTCATAATGGTTCTGTTCAAAACATCAATATCATTCCGCAAGACTTAAAAGATCTTTACAAAACAGTTTGGGAAATGTCGATGAAAGATATTATCGACATGTCACGTCAAAGAGGATACTTTATTGACCAGTCTCAATCTTTGAACTTGTTCATGCAGGATGCAAACTATTCTAAATTGACTTCAATGCACTTCTACGCTTGGCAGTCTGGTTTAAAAACAGGAATGTATTACTTAAGAACAAAAGCGGCTGTAGATGCGATTAAATTCACATTGAACAACGATAAAAAAGAAGAAACAGCTCCATCTTTAGTTGCAGAAACGGAAGCAATCAGTGTTGAGGATTATAAAGCAATGCTTTTAAAAGCACAAGCGGCAGATCCAGAAGATTGTGAGATGTGTGGGTCTTAATCTTTTTTAGAAGAAAGAAAATAGAGTAAAGAGGAAAGATTTATTCTTTGTAATAGAAAGCAGTTATTGTAATGATAGCTGCTTTTTTTGTTAAATTGTATTTAAACAATGTGTATGAATAAGATTTTAGGGTTAGTTTTTTTATTGTGCCTTATTTCATGTAAAGAAAAGGTGGAGCACGTGCAAACTCAAAAAGAAAATAATATAGAGGAAATTAATCAAGATGAGGTTAGAACTATAAGTTCTAGGACAACAAATTATGATACATTAATTAATCGGGTTAAAAAGCATGGTGATGTTGATGCTTATGATGAACTTTTTTATAGTTTTAAAGATTGTTGTTTTCGTGAAAGTACAGATAGTGTAATGGTGTACGCGAAAATTATGGCGGAGAATTTTAATTATGAAAGAGCTTACTATGATTATTACGATGCTATTTTAGAGAAACATGCAATAGATCATACCAATTTTCCTCAAATTGATATTAGTAAAATGGAAAAAAAGGATAAGCAAAAATTAGAAAACTGGTTTAAGTTTATGATAGAAAGAAAGCAAATTAATCAACAAACATTGGATTCTATTAAAAGATAATAGGTCAATTTTTTAATCAAAAAATTATGAATGCTAATTTACATGTCACTAATAATAAAAATGAATATTATCAATTGGCAATGCAATATTTTCAAAATATAAATCGCGCGGAATATGGAGATATTAATTATGATGACATTCTTTCAAAATCTATTTCAATTTTAATTGATCATGGTTTTATTCCTACTCCTTGTATTGAAATCAAATTAGAACTTTCTAAAGCTGAAAAAAAGATTGGTAATTATTTTCTTTATGTTGATGAAAATAAAAAATTTATAGATGAATTTCTAATAATATAGCCCGTGGTTGAAACCACAGGCTATGTTTGATTATAATTGTTTAATATTCTGAAAACAATATCCCCAAAAATTCCCCGTTCTAATTACTACCAAAGACTTTAAAATCTCAGCACCTCAGAATCTTAGCGCCTTAGTATCTTTTAAAAAAATTAAACCTTTAAAAGAAACTCGAGTCTTATTGTAATAATTTCTGAACAATGAAAAAAAGCAGTCTTTGGTCTTTACTATTAGGTTTTTCAGGAAAACAAACTTCGCAAATTGAAAAACTTGGCTTAGAAAAATTTCTAAAGCAATCCTATAATTCAAAATTTGATGTAGGACTTCCAGACTTTCTGCAAGATCAGCCTAAAACCACTTTAGAGTTGAAACAAGTTCGGGAAATCATCAAGACTTCCGGTCCCGAAACCAAAAAAGAAATTCAGAAAAAAGAAAATCTAGCCACTGCCGAATTTAAAAGATGGTGGATTGCGAAAATGCGTAATGACGAATTCCCGCTTCGCGAAAACATGGTTTGTTTCTGGCACAATCACTTTGTTTCGACTTCTCAAAAAGTAAAAATAAATTATTGGATTTATCAGCATAATATGATTTTGCGCGAAAATGCTTTTGGTAATTTTAAAGAATTAACCAAACAGATTCTAAAATCAAATGCCATGGTTCGGTATCTCGATAATGGAGATAATAAAAAAGGAAAAGTAAACGAAAACCTAAGCCGTGAGTTACTTGAATTGTTCACAATCGGAATTGGAAATTATACTGAAAATGATATTAAAAACGGCGCAAAAGCTTTGGCCGGTTTAAATGTCGGAGATGAAGGTGCAGTTTACAGAAAAAATATAGAAGATAATAGCGATAAAATCTATTTCGGAAAAACCGGAAATTGGAAAGCGGATGATTTAGTCGATATTATTTTTGATCAGAAAAACATTCCGTATCTCATTACCCGAAAAATTCTGAAATGGTTTATCTATGATAATCCGCCTGAAGATTTGGTGATTTATTATGGTGATTATTTTCGAAAGCAAAAGTTTGAAATCGAATCTTTATTGACTAAAATTTTTACGGAAGAATTCAAAAAAGAAAATTCTGGAAATAAAATCAAAAATCCGCTGGTTTATATTTTACAGCTTTGCGACGAGTTGCAAATTGAAAATGTTGATGATGCGGCAATTATGGCGTTTATAAAACAGCAGGGAATGGATTTGTATAATCAGGTAAATGTAAAAGGTTGGGACGGCGGAAATTCTTGGCTGACTTCGCAAATTTATCTCCAACGAAATAATACAGCCGATTTATTGTGCAGTGGGAAAAGTCTAAACCGAAAGGTTTTAAAAACGATGATAAATGGAGTTGAAAAGGAAAAATCGGAATATGAAAAAACGGCTGTAAAAGTCGCTTTTGATTCTGGTGGAAATAATAAAACGATTATTTCTGAATTGTCAGATCGATTATTGTTTGCCGTTAATGATTTGGAACAAAAGGATATGGAGAATCTGTTGAAATACGATTTTGATTCCAAAGATCCGCATGCTGATTTTGCTGTGGTTCGACTTTTTAATTATATCACAAAACTTCCCGAATATCAATTAATCTAAAAAGCAGTAATCATGAACAGAAGAAATTTTCTAACATTGACAGGAACTTTTACAGGCGGATTACTTGTGCTTCCTGATTTCTTATACGCTTTTGGTTCTCAAAACAATTTAATTGTGGGAGAACAATGCATTGTTTTTGTGCAGCTAAATGGCGGAAATGATGGTTTAAATACTTTTATTCCGTACGATGATCCGTTGTATTATGAAATGCGTACTAAAATTGCTTTAAATAAAGATATTGTTGTTGGAAAGAATAACGGAATGGCATTTCATCCTTCGTTAAAAGATTTTGCCCAAATGCAGCAAAATGGAGATTTAACGGTAATTCAGAATGTGGGTTATCCAGAACCTATTCGTTCGCATTTTAGAAGTCAGGAAATCTGGCAGACGGCGACCGATTCTAATAAATATATAAATGAAGGCTGGCTTGGAAGATTTCTGGATTTGCAATGCAACGGACATCAAGCGACGGCTGGAATCAATTTAGATTCAATTGATAATTTGGCTTTAAAAGGAGTGGAACCGAATTTTATAACGGTAAAAGATCCAGATCGATTTAAGGTAAAATCAAAAGAAGAGAATGTTACATTATCTAAAAATCCGCATTTGGATTTTGTTCGAAAAATAGCCAATTCGGTTACGGAGGGTTCAGATGAAATCCAGAAAGCTTTAGCAAAATCAAAAACGGAAATCAGTTATCCAAAAACAGAATTATCGAAAAACTTGGAATGGATTGCTCGATTGATAAAAGGGAACTTAAATTCAAAAGTGTATTACACATCGCTTAACGGATTTGATACACACGATAATCAGCTCTCAATTCACGAAAGAAAATTGACAGATTTAAATGATTCCTTATATAGTTTTTATTATGATTTAAAACAATCGCAATTATTGCAGAATGTTACAGTCGTAGTTTTCTCCGAATTTGGAAGACGAGTAAAAGACAACGGAAGCGGAACCGATCATGGAACTGCAGCGCCAATGTTTATTATAGGAGGAAATAATAAAGGAACCATTTTAGGAAAAAACCCAAATTTAGCCGACTTAGATAATGGCGATTTGAAATACGAAATAGATTTCAGAAGTGTTTATGCTTCTTTATTAAAAGAAAAAATGAACTTCGATTATTCTAAAATTGGAATTGCAAATAAACCAATTTCAGGGTTGTTTGCATAATCGCAATCTTTGTCATTTCGACCGAAGGGAGAAATCGCACTAGAAATTCCACACAGTATATCGCCAATCTTTGTCGATTTACGAGTGTGATTTCTCCCTTCGGTCGAAATGACAATAACACTAAGTAATCTGTGTGATTAGAATCTAATTTCACAGAGATTTGCACTAATCCGTGAATTCGTGGCAAAAAAAACTTAGCATCTCAGCAACTTAAAACCTCAGAATCTCTTTTTAATATTCTCATTTTAAGCCGATATTTTTATATTATCATACAAAACCTCCTAAATTTGTTAAGAAATCCTTTTTTGTTTCATAAAATGCAATCTTTTTTTTGGTGCACTAAAAATAATTTATACATTCGCAGAGAATTTAAAACAAAACACAAACAAAATGGCAAGTAACCGTTTTTATTTTAGCAACTCTTTTTATTTCTTCTTTAGTAGAAGTGAGGATTGTGCTATGGTTATTTGAGAAAAATTTTAAGACAAATAAAACTAATATACAATCCTGATGCAAATCAGGATTTTTTTTTGACTATATGACAACGAAAATTGCAATACAAGGTATTAAAGGATCATTTCATCATCAGGTTGTAAAAGAGTATTTCTCTGAAAATGTGGATATTGATGAGTGTTTGTCTTTTGAAGAATTGATCGACAGCCTTATTGCCGGAAAATCTGATCAGGCTGTTATGGCGATTGAAAATTCGATTGCAGGGCCGATTATCCCGAATTATGCATTGATTGACAAGAATAATTTGCACATAATTGGAGAGCATTATTTAAACATTCAGCAGAATTTAATGGCTTTAAAAGGTCAGAAAATTGAAGATATTAGAGAAGTTCATTCGCACCCAATGGCACTTTTGCAGTGTATGGATTTCCTGAAACAATATCCAAATATCAAATTGGTTGAGGATAAAGATACAGCCGAAACGGCAAGAAGAATTCAGGAAAAGCAATTGACTGGTATTGCAGCAATTGCAAGCGTAACAGCTTCTGAAATGTATGATTTGGATATTATTGCGTCATCGATTCAAACGATCAAAAACAATATGACCCGTTTCGTAATCATCAAAAAACAAAATTCATTTTTGCCAGAAAGCGAAATCAACAGAGCCTCTGTAAAATTTGAATTAGATCATAAAAGAGGAAGTTTAGCAGCAGTTTTAAATGTAATGAGCGACTGCAAACTGAATTTAACAAAAATCCAGTCGCTTCCAAAAATTGAAACACCTTGGAAATATTCATTCTTCGTAGATGTGACATTCGAGAAATACGAAGATTTTGCAAAAGCTAAAGCCTTATTAAATATCATGGCAGAATATTTTAAAGTGTTGGGAGAATATAAAAATACAAAACCATAAGGTTAAATGTCAATTTTTTAAAATTCCAAATTCCAAATGTCGGGCTGAGCGAAGTCGAAGCCCACTCCAATTGGAAAGCCATTCGACTTCGTTCAGGAGGACAAAAAAGAAAAAGCATATAGCTTACGGCCTAAAGCCTAAAGCATTTTTTAATAAAAAATAGAAATGATTACAACAGCAAAACGATTAGACACAGTTGAAGAATACTACTTCTCATCAAAACTAAGAGAAGTTCGTCAGTTAATGTCTGAAGGAAAATCGATCATCAATATGGGAATTGGAAGCCCTGATTTGAGTCCGTCAAAAGCAGTAATTGAAGCAGTCGCTGCCGCAATTCAAGATGAAAACGGGCATGGTTATCAAAGCTATCAGGGATTACCAGAAATGAGACAGACGATGGCAGATTTTTATCGTGATCAGTTTGGTGTTGAAGTGAATCCGAATAATGAGATTTTACCTCTTATGGGTTCGAAAGAAGGAATTATGCACATCTCGTTAGCATTTTTAAATGAAGGCGATCACGTTTTAATTCCAAATCCAGGTTATCCAACGTATACTTCGGTAACCAATTTGGTTGGAGCAGTTCCGGTTTATTATGATTTGAAAGAAGAAAACGCATGGGAACCAGATTTTGAAGCTTTAGAAAAATTAGAGCTGGAGAAAGTAAAAATTATGTGGCTGGGATATCCACACATGCCAACAGGAGCGAGAGGAAGTTTAGCGTTATTTGAAAAATTGGTTGCTTTTGCTAAAAAACACAACATATTATTAATCAACGACAATCCGTATAGTTTTGTTTTGAATGATAATCCGATGAGTTTATTGCAGGTTGAAGGAGCGAAAGAGGTGGCTTTAGAATTGAATTCACTTAGTAAAACGTTCAACATGGCCGGATGGAGAGTAGGAATGGTTTTAGGAAATCCTGAAATTATCGATGCAGTCCTAAAAGTAAAAAGCAACATGGACAGCGGAATGTTCTACGGAATTCAAAAAGGAGCAATCGCCGCTTTAAAATGTGATAAATCTTGGTTTGAAGATCAAAACAAAATTTACAGACGCCGTAGAGAATTGACGGAGAAACTAGCAGAAAAATTAAACTGCAAAGTGTATAAAGAAGGAGTTGGACTTTTCGTTTGGGCAAAACTTCCAGAAGGAATAGAATCAGCAGAGAAGTTCATTGACGAAATATTATATGAGAAACATATTTTCATTACACCGGGAACCATTTTTGGAAGCAACGGCGAAGGTTATATCAGATTCTCATTGTGTGTGAAAGAAGAAAAAGTACAGGAAGCGATAGATAGATTCTAATTTTAAATTTCTGATTTTAGAGTTTAGATTTTAGATTTCCTGCAAGGTTTTCAAAACCTTGTAGGTATTAATCAAAAGTTCTTGAAAACACGTGAAGCCCTAGCCCTGATAGAAGCGGCATCCTTTTATGGTGGGGTTCACCATAAAAGATACAGCGGATAGCAGGATTAGCTTCTAATAAAAAAGATTATGAAAGTATACGTAATAGGAATAGGATTAATAGGCGGTTCAATGGTGCTAGACATTAAGGGGCGTTATCCTGATGCGACTATTTTAGGAATTGATAGTAACGAGGAGCATTTGCAGCAAGCAATTGAGTTGGGAGTTATTGACGAAGCTGGAAGTTTTGAAGATTTGCAAAAAGCAGATTTTGTAATTGTTTCGGTTCCAGTAGATGTAGCGCTGACGGTTTTGCCTAAAGTTTTGGATTCGGTAGGAGATAAAACAATTGTTTTTGAAGTAGGATCGACTAAAAAGCCAATTTGTGAAGCAGTAGCCAATCACCCAAAAAGAAGAAATTTTATTGCAACGCACCCAATTGCCGGAACAGAGTTCTCGGGACCATCAGCAGCGATAAGAGGCTTGTTTCAAGGAAAAACAAACATTATTTGCGAAGTCGAAAAGACAGCTTTTAAATTACAAGAAAAAGCATTAAATCTTTTTACTTCAATCGGAATGAGAATTCGATATATGGATCCCATTTCACATGATAAACACATTGCCTATGTTTCGCATTTATCGCACATTAGTTCGTTTATGCTAGGAAAAACGGTAATGAATAAAGAAAAAGACGAACAGGATATTTTTGATATGGCGGGGAGTGGATTTGAAAGCACTGTTCGTTTGGCAAAAAGTTCGCCCGCAATGTGGACACCAATATTTAAACAAAATAAAGAATACGTTCTGGAAACTTTAGAAGCTTATATATCAAACCTGAGTCGGTTTAGAGATTTGCTAAAAGAAGAAGATTACAACGCCATTTTTGAAGAAATGGAAAGCACAAATAAAATAAAAGAAATACTAAACGGATTAACAACAACTAAAAAGTAAATTAGAATTAAGATGGAAAATAAGAAAGAAATGAGAAAGTGGTTAGAAGATTTCAATTTAAATCACCCACTTGTGATAGCTGGACCTTGTAGTGCAGAAACTGAAGATCAGGTTTTGAAAATCGCTCACGAATTAAAAGATTCAAAAGTTAGTGTATTCAGAGCTGGAATCTGGAAACCAAGAACTCGTCCAGGAGGATTTGAAGGTGTTGGTGAAATCGGATTAAAATGGTTGCAAAAAGCAAAAGCTGAAACTGGTTTATTAATGGGAACTGAAGTAGCAACTGCAGCGCATTGTAAACTAGCTTTAGAACACGATATCGACGTTTTATGGGTTGGTGCTCGTACAACTGCAAACCCTTTCGCAGTTCAAGAAATTGCTGATACGTTGAAAGGTACAGATAAAATTGTTTTGGTTAAAAACCCAGTAAACCCAGATTTAGCTTTATGGTTAGGTGGTGTTGAGCGTTTACACATGGCTGGAATTGAGAAATTAGGTGTTATTCACAGAGGTTTCTCTACTTACGAAAAAACAAAATACAGAAACATTCCAGAATGGCAGATTGCTATCGAATTGCAAAATAAATTCCCTGATTTGCCATTAATCATCGACCCATCTCACATTACAGGAGATCGTAAAATGATTTTTGAAGTAACTCAAGAGGCTTTAGATTTGAACTACGATGGTATGATTATCGAAACGCACTACGATCCAGATAATGCTTGGTCTGATGCTGCGCAACAAGTAACTCCAGATTCTTTGAAACAAATCATTAAAGATTTGACGATCAGAAAAACGGATGATACTACAGACGAGTACAGCCAAAAAATGACTAAGTTAAGAGCTAACATCGACGTTTTGGATGCTAACTTATTAGAATTGCTAGGAAAACGTATGAAAGTGGCTGACGAAATTGGTCAAGTGAAAAAAGATGCAAACGTTGCGATTCTTCAAAACAACCGTTGGAACGAAATCTTAGGAAAAATGATTTTGGAAGGTGAGAAAAAAGGTCTTACTGAAGAATTTGTTTTAAGAATGTTCAAAGCAATTCACCAAGAAAGTATTGGTCACCAAGAGAAAATTTTCAACGCATAATTTTCTTTCAAACCATATAAATGATATAAGTTAAATTAAGTTTTGAAAAAAACTTGTTATTGGGTTCAATTATATCACACATTTAAAATTAGATTGTTTTTTATATTAAATCTCCATTGCTTTCGGGCTTTGGAGATTTTTTTTTGAAAATAAGTAATATCTTCCCAACCTTTTATCGTTTTTTGTTCTCTATAACAATATGAACCTTAATTTTTGTATCATGAAATTAAAATTGTTTTCGTCTATGCCGCGCATTTTTCAAATGAATTTGAAGGTATTGTTTTTCTTTCTCGTTTTTACGGGCACAAAAACTTTTGCACAAAGTCCGGAGCTTACCGTTAAAGGAGAGGAAGCTGAGAAAGTAAGAATGAGTCAATTGAAAGTCAATGTGAAAATCGTTGGCAATATTGCTTACACTACAGCCGAAATGCATTTTTTTAATTCGGGAAATCGTCAAATGGAAGCAGAGCTTATTTTTCCGTTGCCTGAAAATGTTTCGGTTTCTAGATATGCGATTGATATTAATGGAAAACTGCGAGAAGCTGTTCCGGTAAACAAAAATAAAGGAAAACAAGTTTTTGAAGCCATCGAACATCGTCGTGTCGATCCAGGATTGTTGGAAAAAGTCGATGGGAACAATTTTAAAACTAGAATTTATCCGTTAATGCCAAATGGTGAACGAATTGTTGTTATTGGTTACGAAGAAGAACTTTCGGCTTCAGACAAAGATAATTTGGCGTATCAGCTTTTGAGCCGTTATCCTAAAAAGTTAGATAAATTTGAAATTAATGTTTCGGTTTTAGGTGCCGCTGCAAAACCTGTAGTGACGGGAGATTCTGAAAAAGAAATTGTTTTCTCAAAATGGAATCAATCTTTTGAGGCTTCTGAAAAGAAAGAAAACTATCAACCTGCTGAAAAATTACTTTTTAAAATTCCAATTCAGCAAGATATTCCGAGTGTTGTAATGCAGAATGCTGGTGGGCAATATTATTTCTACGGAAATGCTTTTGTCGATGGAGCTAAAATGGCAAAGAAAATTCCAAGTTCAATTGGTTTGATTTGGGACAATTCATTGAGCTGTCAAACGCGTGATTTGAAAAAAGAATTGGATTTGTTAGAAGCTTATTTTCAGAAAATAAAAAATACGAAAGTGACTTTATACTTTCTGAATTATACTTTCGAAAAACAAAAAGAATTTGTGATTTCAAATGGAAATTGGTCTGAATTAAAAGCCGTTTTAGAAAAAACAAAATATGATGGAGGAACACGTTATTCGCAGATTAGTTTTGAAAATCAGAGTGAATACTTGTTTTTCTCTGATGGATTATCATCATTGAGTGAAAATCTTCTGCCAAAAACTAAAAAACCTGTTTATACCATTACCTCTTCTGTTTCTGCAGATTTTGCCTTTTTGAATTTTTCTTCGATGAAAACGGGAGGTAATTTTATCAATTTAAATCAGATAAATGCAGAAACTGCTTTGGATAAATTGACAAATACAAATTTGAAGTTTCTAGGCATAAAAGAGAATTTAACCGTAACCGATTTATTTCCTATGGAAGGAACTTCGGTTTCAGGGAATTTTAGTTTTTCTGGTATTTCTTTGAATCCAAAAAATGAAATTACGTTGTTATTTGGCTATGATAATGAAGTTACTTTAGAAAAGAAAATTACGCTTGATGTAGCGGTTCAAAATTCTAATGACGTAAATGTTGAAAAACTTTGGGCGCAGAAAAAAATTGCCAATCTTGAATTGCAATACACTAAAAACGCAGATGAAATTGAGCTTCTTGGAAAGAAATTCGGAATTGTAACCAAAAACACATCATTGATTGTTCTCGAAAATGTTCGGGATTATATTATGTACGATATTTTGCCGCCAGCAGAATTACGTGCTGAATTTGATTTAATTAAAAAACAGGAGCATAATGCTACATTAGCACAGCAAAAAAATAATTGGGAAAGTATTGAAAGTTATTTTGCCAGTATAAACGCCTGGTGGAAAAAAGACGTCAAATACGCAGGGCAGAAAATCGCATCTAAATATAAGTACAATAGACAAGTTCCACCGCCACCTCCACCTCCAAATGGTAGAAATAGAGCTAGAAATATGGAAAGAAGAGTAGCATCTGAAACTATAAAAGGAGATCCTGATGCAGTACTGACAGTTGATGAGCCTGTTGGAAAAGGACCAGTTGAAACAGTAATTGAAGAAGATAATGCTGTATATAATACGCCTCCTCCGCCATCTGCGCCAAAAGTGGATCAGGTAAAATTTGTTTCGCCAGTTGTTGCAAAAGCAGAAGAGGTTACTGATGACGTACCAAAAATTGTTGAATTAAAAGATAAGAAAGTTGGAAGTGAGGTAATTAAGGAAGATTCAAATTCTACTAAATTAGATGAAACAGTTGTAGTAGGATTCGGAATGCAAAAAAAATCTGATGTTGTTGGTGCTCTCGAAGAAGACACTTCAAAAAATAAGGATCTTTCGCAAGATTCAAATTTCAGTAGAGCTTATTTATCTGGAGATTCAAAAAAGCCTCTAATTATAGTTGATGGTCAATTTTATGAGGGAGAATTGGCGGATTTAAAATCAGATGATATCGAAGCAGTGGATGTTTTGAAAGATGCCGCAAGAATTGCTGCTTATGGCAGCAGGGGAGTAAATGGAGTTATTATTATAACAACAAAAAAGAAGTCTTCAAATAATGGAGTCGTTCAAACAAAAAGTTGGAATCCAGATCGATTGTATTTAAAAGCATTGGCATCTGCACCAAAAGAAAAACAATACGATTTGTATTTCGAATTGAGAAAAGCTCAGGAAAGAAATCCAAGCTTTTATTTTGATGTGGCGCACTTTTTCTACAATCAGGGAGATGTTAAGAAAGCATTGCTAGTTATCAGTAATATTGCCGATTTAGGTTTAGAAAATCATCAGCTTTATAAAACATTGACTTATACTTTGAGACAATGGAAAGATTATGACGATGCCTTGTTTACTGCAAAACAAGTTGAAAAATGGAGATCTCACGAACCTCAGAGCCTAAGAGATTATGCTTTGGCGCTTGAAGATGCCGGAAAATATCAAGAAGCATTTGATGAATTGGTAAAATCGCTTGAAGTGAATTATTATGGAGAAATGAGCGGACAATACGAAGGTATTGAAGATATTGTTTTGATGGATGTTAATCGTTTAATGTCTGAGCATTCTGGTTTAAAAACGGGAAAACTAGACAAAAAATACCTTGCTAAAATGCCGGTTGATATCAGAGTTATCATGAACTGGAACCAAATGGATATTGATTTAGATTTACATGTAATTGAGCCAACAAATGAAGAATGTTATTACAGCCATACTTCAACACAAATTGGAGGAAGATTTTCAAAAGACTTCACAGAAGGTTACGGCCCAGAGCAATATATCATCAGAAATGCGGTAAAAGGAAAATATCAAATCAAAACTGATTATTTTGGCGAAAGCGAATTAACCGAAAATGGCCCAGCAACAATTATGGTTGAAATTTATACCACAAAAGCGGGCAAAGTATCGCGAACTTTAAAAACAATTCAACTAGGAAAAGTAAAAGAGAATGAAACTTTAGCCGAAATAGTTTGGTAAAGTCTGCAAATTAAGGATATGTCTTTCAAATTTAAAAGGCGAAATTGCGTTGTTCCATTCTAAAAACGTAATTTTGCCTTTTATTTTTTAGGTTTTAAAGCGTAATCTAAAATCTAAAATTTACAATCTAAAATTAAAGAATGACAGGAACCGTTTATAAATCTACAGGAAGCTGGTACACCGTAAAATCTCAAAATGGAGATTTTGTGGAATGCCGTATGAAAGGGAAATTCAGAATAAAAGGTATTAAAAGTACCAATCCTATTGCTGTAGGTGATATTGTTGATTATGAGTTGGATGAAACTTCAGATGCCATTACAGGAACAATTCATACTATTCACGAAAGAAAAAACTATATCGTTCGTAAATCGGTTAACTTATCAAAACAGATTCATATTATTGCTTCTAATATCGATCAGGTTTTTTTATTGATTACAATTGATAATCCGCCAACAACGACAAGTTTTATTGATCGTTTTTTGGTTACTGCAGAAGCATACGGAATTGAAGCCATTCTTGTTTTTAATAAAATTGATACTTTAACAGATCAGACTTTAGACGATCAGCTTTATTTGCAGCATATTTATTCTGAAATTGGATATAAATGTCTTCGTATTTCTTCGACAGAAAACAAAGGCGTTGACAAGCTAAAAGAAATGATGATTGGTAAAGTAAGTATGTTTTCTGGACATTCTGGTGTTGGAAAATCAACTTTGGTTAACGCACTAGAACCAAGTCTTCATTTAAAAACTTCGGTAATTTCAGAACAAAGCAAGCAAGGGCAGCACACTACAACTTTTGCCGAAATGTATGATTTGTCTTTTGATGCTCGAATTATCGATACGCCGGGAATTAAAGGTTTCGGAATTGTTGATATGGAACCATCAGAAATCAGCGGTTATTTTCCGGAATTCTTCAAACTGAAAGATCAATGTAAGTTTAACAACTGTTTACACAAAGAAGAACCTCATTGTGCCATAAAAGCAGCTTTAGAAAAAGATGAAATTGCTTGGTCACGATATAATAGTTACCTTAAAATTCTTGAAGGCGACGAAGAGCATTACCGCACTGATACGTATGGTGAAGATCGCGCTGCTAGTGATGAAACACGTAAGTAATTGTGAATGGTAAATTGTGAATTTTGAATTTTGAATTATGGCTGATAACATAATTAAAACAAAGTCTTTTAATTTTGCACTTAGAATTATTAAACTTTTTCAATTTTTAAAAGATGATAAAAAGGAGTATGTTTTGAGTAAACAATTACTTCGCAGTGGTACGGCGATAGGTGCATTAATTAGAGAATCTGAGCAAGCAGAAAGTAAAAAAGACTTTATTCATAAACTTGCAATTGCACAAAAAGAAGCAAATGAAACAGATTATTGGCTTGAATTGCTTTTTCAATCCAATTACTTAAATGAGATTCAATTTCAATCTTTAAAGTCTGATATTGTGGAAATAAATAAAATTTTAGCTTCAATTATCATAACCTCCAAGCAAAAACTAAGCACGACATAATTCACAATTTACCATTCACAATTCACAATTTTCTATGAGAGTAGTTATCCAAAGAGTTTCCCAAGCATCAGTAACTGTTGAAAGTCAAAAAACAGCCGACATTCAAAAAGGTTTATTGGTTTTAGTCGGAATTGAAGATGCCGATACACAAGAAGATATTGATTGGTTGGCTGGGAAAATCATTAAAATGAGAATTTTTGGAGACGAAAATGATGTTATGAATTGTTCGGTGCAGGATATTGACGGCGATATTATTGTTGTAAGTCAGTTTACACTTCATGCATCCACTAAGAAAGGAAACCGTCCTTCTTATATAAAAGCCTCAAAACCAGATTTTGCAATTCCGACGTACGAGAATTTTGTTCAAGCAATAGAAAAAGAGTTGGGCAAGAAAGTGCAAACAGGAATTTTTGGCGCCGATATGAAAGTCAGTCTTCTCAATGACGGGCCCGTTACCATTGTAATGGATAGCAAAAACAGGGAGTAAAAATATTATTAAACATTTGTTAAGGATTTCTGAAAATAATATATATTTGACGAAAATCCCTACTAATGAAAAACCTTTTTTTTGCGTTATTTTTATTCTTAACAACCCTTAATTCATTCGCCCAAAAGAGCAATTATCCTATTCTTTCTATTCCAGATAGTTTAAAACAGAATGCCAATGTTGTTCTTCGTTTAGACCAAATGGATATTGTTATTGCTTCGCAAAGAAGTATGAATATTAAGACCCAAAGAGTGGTTTCTGTTTTAAATGAAAAGGGTCTAAATGATATTGACGCATACTGTCATTATGATAAAACAACTTCAATAAAAAATATCGAAGCTGTAGTTTATGATGCATTGGGGAATGAGATAAAAAAAATCAAAAGAAAAGATTTTAAAGATCAGAGCGCTGTAGGCGGAAGTACTCTTTTTTCTGATAATCGAGTGCTTTATTTAAATTATACACCTATTTCCTATCCTTTTACAATTGCTTACACAAGCGAAGTTGAAACTTCGAATACTGCATTTATACCAAAATGGTATTTTATTGGAGGTTATTATTTGAGCGTAGAAAAATGCGTTTTGAATGTAACTTTCCCGAAAGGATTGGGCTTTAAGAAAAAAGAGTTCCAATTTGATAACTTCAACATAACCAAAACAGCCGATACAGATACAAATCTAAGTTATACAGCAACAAATATCACGGCTCAAAAACAAGAAGATCTTAGCCCTTCTCCTTCAGATCTTTTTCCTAAAGTCATGATGGGATTAGAAAACTTTCACTTAGAAGGAGTGGACGGAAATGCTACTACTTGGGAAGCATTTGGGAAATGGTATGAAGATAAAATCTTAACCGGTACGACTGTTTTGACAGAAGATACCAAAGCAAAAATTAAAGCATTGGTTGGAGATGAAAAAGATCCTATCAAGAAAGCTAAAATCATTTACGATTATGTACAAAAAAAATCGCGATATGTAAACATTGCAATTGGCATTGGCGGTTGGAAACCTATGCTAGCCAACGATGTTGACCGTTTAGGATATGGAGATTGCAAAGCGTTGTCAAACTATACAAAAGCGCTTTTAGAGGTTGTAGATGTTCCATCTTATAATACTATTTTATATGGTGATCGTTACAAAGAAAATATTCAATCTGATTTTGTTTCGATGCAAGGGAATCATATGATTTTAGCCATTCCTAATAAAGATAATTATATCTGGTTAGAATGTACAAGTCAGGACGATCCGTTTGGATATCAAGGAATTTTTACTGACGATCGCGATGTTTTGGTTGTAAAACCTGAAGGAGGGCAAATTGTACGAACTAAAATCTACGATGATAAAGGAAACACGCAAGTAGGGAAAGGAGTTTACACAATTGATCCAACTGGAAATTTTTCTGGCACTTTAAAAATAGCCTCTCAAGGAAGTGTGTATGCTTCTAAATCTCGAGTAGAAACCATGCAGCCAAATGAAAAAGAGGAACATTATAAAGAGTATTGGGATAATATCAACAACTTGAAACTAGGTAAAATTACTTTTACAAATGATAAAGAAAATATTCGTTTTACTGAAGATGTTCAGATAAGTGCTGTAAATTATGGAGCTATTACGGGTAACAAAATGATTTTTGTAGTCGATGCTTTCAATCAATATACAGGAAACGTAAAACGGATTAGAAACCGAAAAAATCCTTTTCAAATACAACGTGGTTTTTTAGATACCGATGAAATTGAAATCAATCTTCCAGAAGGTTTCAGTATCGAATTCCTGCCTTCCAATTATGAGCTAAAAGGCAAATTTGGCGAATACAAAACCGAAATCATTAAAAAAGACAGTAATAAACTGACTTACAAAAGATCGATGTTTTTAAATAAAGGAAAATATTCGAACAAAGAATATGACGAGTATCGCCTATTTATGGAACAAGTCTCGAGAAACGATAACGCTAAAATAATATTAACCAAAAACTAACAAGTGTAACCAAAGTAAACCAAAAATTACCAATGAAAATTATTAAATTATTTAGTCTCACTGTGCTTTTATTGATCGCTTCAAAAGCGATGTCGCAGGAATTTAAATTAGGAAAAGTATCCATTGCAGAATTAGAACAAAAGACGCACCCGAAAGATTCGGCAGCGACAGCCGCTATTTTGTATAAAAAAGGAACAGCAAGAATTGAGTATGATGTTAATGATGGTTTTGTCACAGTGACAGATGTAGAAACCAGAATTAAAATTTACAAAAAAGAAGGCCTAGATTGGGCAAACCAGGATGTTTGGTTCTATAATTATTCTGGTCTAAGAGAGAAAGTGTCTTTTTCGGATGCTGTAACTTACAACATAGTTGGCGGTAAAATTGAAAAAACGAAGCTTAAAAGTGATGGCGTTTTTGAGGAAGTACTAAATAAATATAAAAGCTTAAAAAAAATAACAATGCCTAATGTAAAAGAAGGTTCTGTTATTGAATTTAAATATAGTATTAAATGTCCACAGGAAATAATAAGAGATTGGGATTTTCAAACGAGTATTCCAGTGAACTATTCTGAATTTTCAACATTCATTCCCGAATATTACACTTTCAGTCCAAGACAAAAAGGTTATTTTTTTCCTAAGGCAACAACAGCAAGGGTTGCCAAAAGTATCACTTTTAATAACAAGGAAAGATCGGGTGGACGTGTGACATCGACTAATTTTTCTACTGATTATTTAAGTTATATGGAAGATCAAGTTACGTACAAAGCGGTAGATTTTCCAGCAATGAAAGATGAGGCTTATGTTAACAATATTGATAATTATACATCGTCTGTTGCTCACGAATTATCAATGACGAAATTTCCAAATCAGGTGCTTAAAGAATATTCTGCAGATTGGGCTTCGGTTGTAAGAACAATTTATGATTATGATGATTTTGGTCCTGAGCTTAATAAAACAGGTTATTTTGAAGATGATTTGAAAAAAATACTTTCAGGAATCAATACGCCTGAAGAGAAAATCTTAGTTATTTTAAATCACGTAAAATCAAACGTAAAATGGAATAAATATTACGGTTATGGCTGTGATAATGGAGTTAAAAAAGCGTACAAAGAAAAAACGGGAAATATTGCCGATATAAATTTAATGCTTACAGCGATGCTTCGTTATTCAGGATTAACAGCAAATCCAGTTTTGGTAAGTACACGTTCAAACGGAATAGCGTTGTTTCCTAACAGAACGGCATTCAATTACGTAATTGCTGCGGTAGAAACTCCAAACGGATATGTTTTACTAGATGCGTCAGAAAAATTTACGGTTCCGAATGTTTTGCCACTTAGAGTTTTAAATTGGTCAGGAAGATTAATTAGAAAAGATGGTTCATCAGAAGAAATTAATTTAATGCCAGAGAAAACTTCTGTTGATAATGTTTTTATGAATTACAGTATCGATAGCGCTGGAAAAGTTACCGGAAAAACAAGAAGACAATACATGGATTATAACGCCATGATTACGCGTGGCAATATTGAAGGTTTAAAAGAAGAAGAATATTTAGAAAAGCTAGAAAACAAGAATAAAAAAATCGAAATCAGCGATTATTCAAAAACAAACGAAAAGGATATTCTTCTTCCTATTATAGAAAGCTATTCTTTTACAGGAAACGACTTGTGCGAAGTTATTGGAGGTAAAATTTATTTGAATCCAATGTTGTTTTTTGCGACAAATAATAATCCGTTTAAGCAGGAAAGTAGAGAATATCCAGTAGATTTTAGTTTTCCATTCACAGATAAGTACAGTATTAATATTGAAATACCAGAAGGCTTTGTGGTTGAAACATTGCCAGCCCCAGCTGCTGTAACAATGGAAGATAATTTGGGTGTTTTTAAATTTAATATAGCTGCAAATGATAATAAACTTCAGTTGTCTATTTTGCATCAAATAAATGAAGCTATCGTATCTGCTGAAAAATATGAGATGCTGAAAGAGTATTATAAAACAATGGTAGAAAAAGAAACGGAAAAAATCGTTTTGAAACGTATTTAATTATGCTGAGATTCCTTCTAATTTGTATCACCCTTTTGGGAAGTACAATAACTATTCAAGCTCAAAATTATGACTTGGGAAAAGTAACTATTGCAGAGTTAAATGAAAAAGTTCATCCTAAAGATAGTAGCGCACCCGCTGCTATCTTGTTTAAAAAAGGAAGAACTTATTTTGGCTATAATAAAGATGTTGGATTTTATGCCAACCATGTCTGCGAAGTGAAAATCAAAATTTATAAAAAAGAAGGTTTAAGCTGGGCCGACCAGAAAGTGCGTTTTTATATCGGTTATGATAAGTTAAATGAAGATCGTTTGGAATTTTCAGATGCAGTGACCTATAATTTAGAAAATGGCAACATCGTAAAAACTAAATTAAATAATCAGGGCGAGTTTAAAAACAAAATCAATCAATATTGGAAAGAAAAGACGATTACTTTGCCCAATGTAAAAGTAGGTTCTATTATTGAATACAAATATGTTTTAAGATCTGAAAATCTGGTGAAGTTTCCCGATTTTGATGTTCAGTTCAGTATTCCTGTTGACTATTTTTATTACAAAACACAGATTCCAGAATTTTATATTTATAAACCCATTTTAATTGGAGGAATTCCGTTAGAAACAGAATCTAAATTTACAGGCGCTAGTCAGAGTTTTGATAATGCTTACAGTCAGACAAGCTCATTTAATTATAAACAGATTGAAACCTTTTACAAAGGAAAAGATGTTCCAGCATTAAAAGAGGAACCTTACATTAATAATCTTGAAAATTATCGCGGAAGCATTCAGCAGGAATTAGAAAGAGTGCGTCTTCCTGATCAGCCTGTAAAAGATTACAGTTTAACTTGGGAAGGTGTGGCAAAAACTATTTTTAAAGATGACAGCTTTGGAAAACAATTAAATCAAGGCAGTTTATTTACAGATGATCTGAATAAATTATTGTCTAATGTAGAAGATAAAACGGAAAGATTAAATCTGATTTTTACGTATGTTAAAAATCGAATGAATTGGAATGAGATTAATAGCTGTTATACAGAAAAAGGAGTCGAAAAAGCTTATAAAGATCAAACTGGTAATGTCGCAGAAATCAATTTTATTCTGATAAATATGCTTCGTGCGGCTGGTATAGAAGCCAATCCTGTTTTGGTAAGTACTATACAAAATGGACTTCCAGTGTATCCAACAAGAACGGGATTCAATTATGTAATAGTTGCGGCCGAAATTGATGGTAAAAAAACTCTTTTGGATGCAAGTCATAAACTTACGGCGCCAAACATTTTACCATTAAATGTTTTAAATTGGAACGGAAGATTAATCAAAAAAGATGGCAGTTCTGAAGAAATTCAATTAGATCCAACACAACAGTCTAAAGAAATTTACAGTCTTATAGTCAAAATAAATCCTGACGGAAAAATGAATGGTCAGGCTCGAGTTCAACGAACAGATTATGATGCATACAGTTTTAGAGAAGAAAATAATACTAAAACGGAAGACGCTTATCTTGAAAAATTAGAGAATAGATTGGGAGGTTTAGAGATTTCAAATTATGCAATCGAAAATCAGAAGTCAAACTTAGACCAGTCGGTCATAGAAACTTTTTCTTTTGCTTCAAGCAACCGTTCGGATATTATTGCTGGGAAGATTTTTGTAAATCCTCTATTGTTTTTTACCCAAAGTAAAAATCCGTTCAATCAAGAAAAAAGACAAATGCCAGTTTATTTTGGATATAAAAACATAGAAAAGTTTAATTTGAATATTGAAATTCCGCAGGGATACACTGTAGAATCACTTCCTAAACCATTCAGAATATCTTCAGAGGACAAGCTGATGTCCTTTATTTTAAATTTTTCGGTTTCTGAAAACAAAATTCAAATTGTGAGTCAAAAAGAAATCAACAGTAGTATTTTTGTAGCTGAGGATTACGGAATGATAAAAGAGTTTTTTCAGAAGATGATCGTAAGCCAAAATGAAAAAATAATTCTTAAAAAGATATAAAAAGATGGATTTAAAAAATGCACAATTAGCTGTTGATACTTGGATAAAAGAACATGGTGTTCGCTACTTTAACGAATTGACCAATATGGCACAGCTGACAGAAGAAGTTGGCGAGGTTGCTAGAATCATTGCGCGTCGTTATGGAGAACAATCTGAAAAAGAAAGCGATAAAAACAAAGACTTAGGAGAAGAATTGGCAGATGTTGTTTTTGTTGTGCTGTGTTTAGCCAATCAAACAGGAATTGATTTACAAGCATCTTTCGATAAAAAAATGGATCTAAAATCGGTTAGAGATAAAGATCGTCACAAAAACAATGATAAATTGAAATAATTGTGAAATATTACTCATAAGTTTTGAATTATGAGTTTTGAATTTTGAATTATGAATGTGGAGTGGTAAATTGCGGGGCTGAATTATGTCTCTAATCATTCTTAATTCATAATGCACAACTTACAATTAAAAAAATGAATTTAAAATTAAGCACGAATTCAATATTCACTATTGATGATTCGCAACTAAATATCACCGGTTCTAAAAGTGAAACGAACCGCTTATTGTTATTAAAAGCATTATTTCCAAATATTACTTTAGCCAATACTTCCAACTCAGACGACAGCGAAGTAATGCAGAAAGCATTGGCAGGAAATGATGAAATTGTAGATATTCATCACGCAGGAACAGCAATGCGTTTTCTTACTGCTTATTTTTCGGTTAACGAAGGTAGAGAAGTGGTTTTGACAGGTTCTAGCAGAATGCAGGAGCGTCCGATTAAAATTTTAGTGGAAGCTTTGGCACAATTGGGTGTTGAGATTTCATATGAGAAAGAAGTAGGTTATCCGCCAATTCGAATTAAAGGAAAAAAAGTTACAGATTCAAAAGTAACTTTGGCAGCCAATGTAAGCAGCCAATATATTTCGGCACTTTTATTAGTCGCTTCAAAATTAGATAATGGTCTAGAACTGACTTTAGAAGGAGAAATTACTTCGATTCCGTATATCAAAATGACTTTAGCTTTGCTAGCTGATTTAGATATTAAAACGAGTTTTGAAGGAAATGTGATTAAGGTATTCCCTAAAGAATCAGTTGAAACTAAAGAAATGGTGGTAGAGTCAGACTGGAGTTCGGCTTCTTATTTCTTTAGCCTTGTAGCTTTGTCTGATGCGGCTAAAATTACTTTAAGCAGTTATAAAGAAAACAGTCTTCAAGGAGATTCTGAATTGGTTTCTCTTTATGAGAAGATGGGGGTGAAGACTACTTTCCAAAACAACAAAATGACTTTGGAAAAAGTTTCTGGATTCAATTACGAAGATGTAAATTTTGAATTGAACAATACGCCAGATATCGCTCAAACTATCGTAGTTACTTGTTTAGGTTTAGGAATTGGATGTCATCTAACAGGACTTCATACTTTAAAAATTAAGGAAACAGACCGACTAGAAGCTTTAAGAATTGAGCTTACAAAATTAGGAGCTAATATTTCTGTTACTAATGATAGCTTGACTTTATTGCGTTCTGGCGATATTAATCATGATGTGCATATTGCAACATACAACGATCACCGCATGGCAATGGCATTTGCACCATTAGCAATAAAAGTTCCAATTATTATTGATGATGCCGAAGTAGTTTCTAAATCTTACCCAGATTTCTGGAACGATTTAAAAGCTTTAAACTTTCAAATAACAGAATTGTAAATTTTTTTGAACCATATAAGTAATAGTAAGTTCAATTAAAATTCAATAAAACATAGCCTCTGGTTTTAACGAGAGGTTTTTTTATGCGTGAATTTGATTGTACTCACAAAGTTTGTCATTTCGACGAAGGAGAAATCTCCGCAAGAAGCTCTACAAAGATTAGCTTATTGGAATGGAGTTACTTGCGGAGATTTCTGCTTCGTCAAAATGACAATAATAGGTTGAAAATGTTTTTTGTAGAAAAAAAGCATTTTTTAGCCATCTCGAAACCTCACAAAATCAAGGACTTTTGAAAATAAACGTCAAAAGACTTGACAACGCCTATCTCACAATCGTATATTTGCAACCGATTTAAAATTTTAGATAAACAAATCTAAAAGCTACACTCTAAAATCAACAATTCAAATATGAAATTATCACACTTCAATTTCAATTTACCGAAAGAACTTTTGGCTGAATTCCCAGCAGAAAATAGAGATGAATCTCGTTTAATGGTAATTGACCGTAAAAAAAACACTATCGAACATAAAATGTTTAAAGACGTGATCAACTATTTTGATGACGGAGACGTTTTAATTCTTAATAATACAAAAGTTTTCCCTGCACGTTTGTACGGAAACAAAGAAAAAACTGGAGCTAGAATTGAAGTTTTCTTATTAAGAGAATTAAATTCTGAGCAACGCCTTTGGGATGTTTTGGTTGATCCCGCTAGAAAAATCCGTATCGGAAATAAACTTTATTTTGGTGATGACGATTCGTTAGTTGCTGAAGTAATCGATAATACAACTTCTCGTGGTAGAACATTACGTTTCTTATACGATGGGTCTTACGAAGAATTCAGAAACAAATTGACAGAACTTGGAGAAACTCCAATTCCTAAATACATCAACAGAGAAGTTACTGCTGAAGATGCTGAAAGATACCAAACAATCTATGCAAAAGAAGAAGGAGCTGTAGCGGCACCAACTGCTGGTTTACACTTCTCAAAACACCTTTTGAAGAAATTAGAAATTAAAGGAGTAAATTTTGCTGAGGTAACTTTACACGTTGGTTTAGGTACTTTTAACCCAGTTGAGGTAGAAGATTTATCTAAACACAAAATGGATTCTGAGGAATTGATCATCACTCAAAAAGCGTGTGATATTGTAAACGAAGGAAAAGCAAAGAAAAAACGTATTTGCGCAGTCGGAACAACTTCTATGCGTGCAATTGAAAGTTCTGTTTCTTCTGCTAATACTTTGAATCCTTACGAAGGATGGACAAATAAATTTATTTTCCCTCCTCACGATTTTAGTATTGCAAACTGTATGATTACAAACTTTCACACACCAAAATCAACATTATTAATGATGATTTCTGCTTTCTGTGGACACGATTTAATGAAAAAAGCATACGATGAAGCGATCAAAGAAGGATACAAATTCTATTCTTACGGAGACGCGATGTTAATTCTTTAATTAGAATTTATATTATAAAGGAGACCCGACAGTTTTTTAGAAGCTGTCGGGTTTTCTGTTTTTTAATGGTTTCAAGTTTCAGGTTTCAAGCTTCAAGTTAATATACTTTGTGTCTTTTAACCGCAAAGTTCGCAAGGATTTTTATCTAAGCTAACGTTTACAAACGCAAAGTTCGCAAAGCTTTGCGTTCTTTTGCACGTGGCAAACACAAACTGAGTAAAAAAACCTTGTGACCTTTGCGTTTAAAATCGCAAAGTTCGCAAAGCTTTGCGTTCTTTTACATTCGGCAAACACAAACTGAGTAAAGAAAACCTTTGCGAACTTTGCGGTTAAAAGACACACTACCTATTAACTTGAAATCTTAAACCTGAAACAAAACAAACAAATTTTGTTATTTTAGCAGACAAAACAAAAACACAATGACTTTTCAAAATACACGCGAATTTGCACGAGAGCTAGATTCGAAAGACACATTAAACCACTATCAGGAACAATTTATTTTTCCAAAAGTAAACGACAAACGAGTAATTTATTTTACAGGAAATTCACTAGGCTTACAGCCAAAACGCACCAAAGCTTATGTTGATGAAATAATGGATGATTGGGCAAATTTGGCAGTTGAAGGTCATTTTTATGCCGAAAAACCTTGGTGGGATTATCAAGAAAGATTTGCAGAACCTTTGAGTAAAATTGTGGGTGCGCTTCCATCTGAAGTTACGGTGATGAATACTTTGACTGTAAATCTTCACTTACTGATGGTTTCTTTTTACCAGCCAAAAGGGAAGCGTTATAAAATTATATGCGAAGAAAAAGCTTTCCCGTCAGATCAATATATGTTTCAAAGTCAGGTCAATTTTCATGGTTATAAAACTGAAGATGCAATTGTAGAAATCAAACGTCGTGAAGGAGAACACAATATTCGTCTAGAAGATGTCTTAGCAAAAATTGAAGAAGTTGGAGACGAACTGGCTTTAGTTTTAATTGGTGGAGTTAATTATTATACCGGACAAGTTTTTGATATTAAAACCATCACTGCCGCCGGACAAAAAGCTGGAGCCAAAGTAGGATGGGATTTAGCACACGCGGCAGGAAATATCAAATTAGAACTTCATGATTGGAATGTAGATTTTGCTGCTTGGTGCAGTTATAAATATATGAATTCAGGCCCAGGAAATGCTTCGGGTTGTTTTGTTCACGAAAAACATCATAATTCAGACTTGCCAAGATTTGCAGGATGGTGGGGACACAACAAAGAGCGCCGTTTTAAAATGGAACCTAATTTTGATCCGGTTCACGGTGCAGATGGATGGCAGATTAGTAATCTTCCGGTTTTATCTTTAGCACCATATTTGGCTTCAGTAGAAATGTTTGCTGAGGTTGGAATGGATACTTTAATTGCAAAACGCGATCATATTACTTCTTACTTGGAATTTATTCTTCATGAAATTGATAAAGAAGTAGAAAGTACCTTCGAAATTATTACACCTTCTAACCCAGAAGAAAGAGCTTCACAATTATCTGTTTTCCTTCACGGAGAAGGAAGAGCCTTGTTTGATTATTTAATGAAAAATGGTGTCATTACAGATTGGCGCGAACCAAACGTTATTCGTCTAGCACCAGTTCCGTTATATTGCTCTTATGAAGATATGTATGATTTCGGGCAAATTCTGAAAAAAGGAATTTTAGGGAAGTAAAAAATTAATCTCGCAAAGGCGCGAAGGCGCAAAGTTTTTTTAAGCCACAGATTAAAAAGATTTTTTTCTCAATAGCCTCCAGCTTTAGCTGGAGGTATTAAAGATGAAGTTAAGAGGGCTTTAGCCAAACGAGTTCAGTTTGGCTAAAGCCTTTTTCTTTTGATTACTTTTTCATCCAGCTAAAGCTGGAGGCTATTAAACTTAAAAGATTAAAAAACTTTGCGTTTTCGCGACTTTGCGAGATTAATTTCATTCAGCTTGAAATAAAACGCAACGAGAAACATCAAAAACTTCAAATCTTATAAACTTTCCAAAAAATTCTGTAATAATTATTATAGCAGATATTAAGTACTTTGTGATGTATAATTTTTTTAAAACTTATAATCATGAAAGGCTTATATATTTTATTGACCGTATTATTTTTAACTTCTTGTCAACAACAAAGCAAAGAAGATATAAATAAAGCTAAACAAGCCAGCATTGATTCAATGAAAGTTGAGATTAACAAACAGCGTGTTATCGATTCGATGAAGACTGAAATGGCGAAATTAAACGAGGAAAAGATCGAAGCTCAAAAAGAGAAAGTTGTAGTAGTGCATCAGCAAGCCGCCGCTACAACAACAGCTGCACCAGCTAAAAAGAAAGGTTGGAGTGCAACCGCTAAAGGTGCTGTAATTGGTGCTGGAGTAGGTGCTGCAACTGGCGCAATTGTCAGTAAGAAAAAAGGAGAAGGTGCGATTATTGGAGGTTTAGCTGGAGCTGCGGTAGGAACTGGAACAGGAGCTGTTATTGACAGTAAAAACAAAAAGAAAGAATAGTTATTCTATAAATAAAAACAAACCCCAAATTAGATAATAATTTGGGGTTTTCAATTTTAAACCAACTCTGAAACGGGAATTTTAATACCAACTAATTCTGATTTACAAGAATCGAGTTGATCAAGATGACCCTTAAAGACTGACGTCGATTCAAATAAATTTTTATAATACTCAATTCCATCTAACAGATTAGATTTAAAAGAATTCCATTTTTTAAGTTGAGCCGCTGTAAGTTCTCCAGAAATAGATTGAATTTCATTTCTAAAATAGGTAATATACATTTTAAGCTCTTTTATAAACAAGTTTGGGCGCTCAGTTCTAATAACCGATTTGCCTTGATAAATATGCTGGATCATTTCTTTTAAAGAAACTTCCTGATCAAAATAAGCTAAGTTTGGCCCAGGGCAAATTACTACGCCTTGTGCCTGACCTTTTATTTTAATGTCATTTTCTAGATAAGAAGCATTGGCCAAGCCAACACAAAGACAGGATTTTTCGGTGATTTTGATTTTGCTTTTCTCAAATTCATCTGAAGAAATCGAATTCTTTTTTGCTTCTAATTCTTCCAGCTTAATATCCTGATATTTTTTTGAAGCCGTGCAGATTCCGTGTGGGTCGTATTCTTTGCTTAAAGCTAAAAATTTCTTCGGACAAGAACTTCCTGCTTTGTTTTCATGAATTCGCTTTTGCTTTAAAAATTCATTTGTAGTTCCTTTCAAAGTATTAAAAGGAACTCCCAAAGGAGAAATATTGCTTAAATAAAAATCATCTTCTTTGGCATTCATCAGTAGATTACGAGTTTCTTTATCGACAGATGTCGCTTCGGGAACCAATAAAAATGGCGAACCCCAACCTACAGAATCAACGTTATATTCGTCTAATAAAAACTCATGTTCTGCTGCAGTTCCAACGCCGCCTTGAACCGTAATTTTTAATTCTAACGGATTTTCAGGAATAGGCTGATTTTTTGTCTGTAAGGCCTTAATCATTAAATCGTGGGCCGATTGTACCAATTGTTCTTTTTTCTGCTTGAATTCTTCTAAAATCGCGCCCAATAAGAGTCCGTCGGTAGCAAAGGCATGTCCGCCGCAGTTTAATCCCGATTCTATTCGGTATTCTGAAACCCAAAGCCCTTTTTTAGCCAAGAAATTTCCTTGAATCATAGCCGATCTAAAATCACTTACTTTTAAGATAATTTTCTTTTTCAGTTCGTTATTTTCATTTGGAAAAAAATCTTTGAAGTTTTCGAAATAACCAAATAATCTCGGATTCATTCCAGCAGAAAGCACTACAGAAGATTCTAGATTACTTTTGGCAAAACCTCTTAAAGCAGCATGTGCATCATTAAACTCAATTGGAAGCTGTTCATTTTTAATAAAATTATCTTTGTCCAATTTGGTCATAATGTTAACATCGATTTCTCCTGGAAAAAGATTGGTTTCAATATAATTTTGGATGTTCTCTTTAAAAGCAATTCCGTCATCCAATAAATTCTGAAATCCTTTTTTAATATCAGAAGTATTCGGTAGTATCGACATAAAGTTTTCTAAAGCTGTTTTGCTTTCTGCCAATTCTGTTTTAAAATTTTCGAATTTCTGTTTTACAATTTTATCGACTAAATTTAAATAAGAGGTAATTCTTTCAGCGCGGTAGTCGTGAAATTTTTGAGTTATTTCTTCGTAGGGAATATTGAATTTTGTGCTGTAAAAATTACGCATCTTCTCAATCAGATCATCGTCGGCTAAAGCAACAACAGATGAAATTCCGTACTGCGCTACTCGAATAGGACTGTCAATAGTATAAGCCAATCCCATTACTGGAATATGAAAAGTATGCAGGTTATTTTTTGTCATTTGTATTCGGATTAAAATAGGAACAAATGAAGAAAAATAAATTTTCCTAAAACCTGATAATTGTCAGGTTTGAAAGGGATTGCGGATAGTGTAAAAAGATTGTCACGAATTGCATAAATTTTCTCGAATTTTTCTTTTTTTTACACTGCGAATAAAAAATTAGTGCCAATACGTGTAATTTGTGGCTGAAAATAATATCCTAAATCAAAATCTTCTTCAATGATTCTGCAATACTTCTCCACAAAAGATTGTAGAACGATCGATCTTGAAGGCGTTCAACTTCGACTTCGGCGGATTTGGGTTTTTCTTTCGAATCGTTTTTGACTAATAAATTAGCAACTGCCGTTTTGAGTTTGGCTTCTTTTTCAGGATTTTTCTTTTGGTATAATTTTACTTTCAGATCTTCATAATCCAATGAAGCATTTCCTTTCGATCCGTTGTCGTTTCCGTAAAAATTAAAGCGGTATTTATTGAAAGTTCCGGTAAAAGTACTGTTGATGTAAGGTTTAGTGAATCTTGTCATAGCTCCAACATCAAAATTTGAAATCACACCTTGAATATGAAATCCGTCACTTTTGTCCAGAACATTAAAACGCCAATCGACATCAAGCGGAGAATTCTTCATGAAAATACATTTGACTTTAATTTTTACATCATCCGTTTTTTTCAGACCAAAACCGCTTCGCAGATTCGTTGCTTGTAAATTGAATTTGTCAAAAGTTAGCATTCCTGGCCCTTTAGCAAAATCAAGTTCTTCTTCGTAAACCAATTTCGATTTAAGAACTTGCAAAGTGTCAATTTGAAGCGGGAATTTTAGATTTCGCAATAAATGATTGTAAAGATATTTTTTGCTTGGATCGTCTTTTACCATTTTTCCGCGGTAAATATTAGCATCAAAATGATTAATCACCAGCGAATTGGCTTTAAAATAAAAGCGGTCGTTTTTAAAGCTCCAATCCATTTTTTCAACCTGTGCCGAGTCAAATTTTAAATTATAAATATCCTTTTCTTTTTCAAGGCGTTTTGTAAATTCTCTTCGGCTAAACTGAGGAAGATTAGAGAAATTATTAATCTTTAAAAAATTCTTTTCGGTACTTATTTTTCCGATGTTGATGTGGTAGAAAATATTTGGTCTGTAAAATAAACTGTCACAAACCAAGGCATAGCTTTTATATTGAAGCGGAATTTTTTCTTTTAGTGTAGCATCAGTAATTAATATGCCTTCCAGTTTTAAAAGGATTTTTTTAATGCTGAAAATCGGCTTTTCCGTATCCAGAGAAACCACATCGACCGTTCCATCGTTCAGGTAAATATTGGAAACGGCTATAATTTTACGAAAGGGATCTACAATTTCGGTTCTAATACTTTTGCTGTTGTTGATCAGTTTCTCGCCTTTTTTGTATAAAATGACTCGAGGTTTATTAATGATGATACTTTCGGCTTGAATAATATCGCGAAATGCTAAATCCCAAATATTAAAATGTTTAATCGTAATAGACTCAATTTTGGCGAAAAGCCCATTTTTACTGTCTTTTGGCTCATTTTTAGGGCTTACCAATAAAGTCTGTGCATGAATATTTCTAGAAAAAAGAGAGACTTCGATTTTTTCATAGTTAATATTATAAGCGGTTTTATTTTTTTCGTGAATAATGATTGGAAGCTGTTTTTTGATCCAGTAATTCAGCCCGATGTTGGCAAGAATTACAAGTGCAAGAAGAGAAAATACAACAATCGCTATTTTTTTATATACAGACATTTATAGGATTAATTTTAAATACATAAATTTAGACTTTTAAAGACTGTTGTCTCTTATAAGATTTTGAAGAAAAGTTACATTATTACGAATTTCATCCTTTTTTAGAATATGAGAATAATTAAAAAAATCCTGCTGACATTATTGGTGGTTATTGTAATTCTTGCGATTGGTTTGTGCGCTTATATTTTTCATCTAAAACCGAAATATGAAGGCTCAGTACAATTAAATAATCTGGAAAAGGAAACCACAGTCTATTTTGATGATTTTGGAGTACCTCATATTTATGCAGATTCTGAAAAAGATGCCATGACTGCACTTGGTTATGTACACGCGCAGGAAAGATTATGGCAGATGGAATTGTTACGCCGAATTGCGCCTGGACGTTTGTCTGAAATCTTTGGAGGTGTTGCGCTTAAAAATGATACCTTTTTTGCTGGAATTGGAATCGAAGAAGCTTCGGCGAAAGCCATTGCCAAATTGGATAAAAACAGCGAAAGTTATAAACTGACTCAAGCTTATCTGGACGGAATTAATCAATATCTGGAGGAAGGAGTGACGCCAATAGAATTTACTTTGGTTGGTGTAAAAAAACAAAAATTTACTATAAATGACGTTTATAATATTTTTGGCTACATGTCTTTCAGTTTTGCTATGGCTCAGAAAACAGATCCTTTATTGACAGATATTAAAAATAAATATGGTGCTGCTTATTTGAAAGACTTAGGTATTGAAGGAGAATTCAATAATACGAAAATCAAAATTTCAAAAGAGAAAACAGAAGAATATAGCGAGATTTCAAAATCTATAACTGCAATGCTGGATCAATCTCCGATTCCTCCATTTGTTGGAAGCAACAGTTGGGTTGTTGGGCCGCATAAATCAAAAACAGGAAAAGTTATTTTTGCTAATGATCCGCATATCGGATTCTCACAGCCTGCAACTTGGTATGAAGCACATTTGGTGACGCCAAAACAGGAATTATACGGCTGTTATTTGGCCGGAACTCCATTTCCGCTTTTGGCGCACAACAGAGATTATGCTTATGGTTTAACGATGTTTGAGAATGATGACATCGATTTTTACCAAGAAAAAAATAAGCCAGATGATGCTTCTCAATATCAAACGCCAACAGGTTTCAGCAAATACGAAATCAGAAAAAAAACAATAAAAGTAAAAGATTCTTCAGATGTTGTTTTGACGGTTAAAATTACACGTCACGGTCCGATTATGAATGATTTTATAACGCTTTTAGAAAAGAAAAATCCAATTGCAATGTCTTGGACTTATACCAGAGAACCAATTCAGATTTTAGACGCAGCTTATGGACTTTCGCATGCTAAAAACACAACTGATTTTAAAAAAGCGGTGAGTTTAATTGCCGCACCTGGACTGAATGTAATGTATGGCGATGCTAAAGGAAATGTAGCTTGGTGGGCAAGCGGGAAATTGTACCGACACAACGAAGGCGTTAATACACATTTAATTTTAGACGGTTCAAGCGGTAAAGATGATATCACTAAATTTTTAGATTTTGAAAAAAATCCATCTGCAGAAAATCCAGAATGGGGATATGTGTATTCTGCCAATAATCAGCCAGAGGCTATAGACAACGGTTTTTTATATCCGGGATATTATCTGCCAGAAGATCGCGCCAAAAGAATTTCGGGGATTTTAGATGCAAAATCAGATTGGGATAAAGAAGCTATCAGTAAAATGATTTATGATAATACTTCGGATGTTGCAGTTGAAGTTTCGAATAATTTAATAGCAAGTTTAGATAATAAGCCACTTTCTAATAATGAAAAAGAAGTTTTAAAAGTTTTAAAATCTTGGAAAGGAACAACAAATGTTGAAGATGTTGCGCCAACGATTTACAACAAATGGATTTATTTGTATTTGAAAAATACGTTTGAAGACGAAATGGGTAAAGACAACTTCAATTTGTTTCTAGGAATTTCTTTAGGAAAACAAGTTATTGCCAATCAGATAAAAAATGAAAATTCGGTTTGGTGGGATAATATCAAAACAAAAAATGTAAAAGAAACCAGAACAGACGTTGTTTCAAAATCTTTTCATGATGCTGTTGCTGCCTTGCAGAATCAGTTGGGAGAAAATGTTTCAGAATGGAATTGGGGAAAAGTACATACGGTAGAACACGAGCATCCATTAGGAAAAGTCAAAGCGCTTCGCGGATTGTTTAATGTGGGGCCTTTTAATTCTCCAGGTTCAAATGAAGTAATCAATAATTTATTCTTCGGATTTAATGATGAAGGAAAGTATTACACGAAAGGCGGACCTTCAACCAGAAGAATTGTCGATTTTGCCGATGTAGAAAACAGCTGGAGTATTTTGCCAACAGGACAATCTGGAAATCCTTTCAGCAAACATTACGACGATCAAGCTGAAATGTACAACGCAGGAAAGTTCAGAAAAATGAAATTGAACAAAGACGAAATCATAAAAACATCGACGAAACTGATTTTGAAACCTAAGAAGTAGTTTTTTTGTTTCAGGTTTCAAGTTTCATTTTTGAAGTTTCAGGTTACAACCTTTGTCAAATTTTAAATTTTGACAAAGGTTAAAAATCTCAGCATCTCATCATCTCAGCACCTTAGCACCTTACTTAGAAATATACTTCCCAAGTACAATATCATTTGCAAAAATGTTTAGATTATTAATTAAAACTTTATTGTTGGTCATAACATTTTGGGTTTGATAAGTTGGGTCTTTTTCATAGGCTTTTAATAAAGTTTCTAGTTCAACTTCGTCAAATACAACAAAACTGTTGTAAATCGCATCTCTAAAATTTTTGTAATTAATGCTTTGGGTAATTTCCATTGCCTTTTGGTCATTCCAACCTTCTTTTGCTGTAGCTTCATTTATTTTTGAAAGGCAAAAATCAATAACATAGTTTTTATACAGAGTTGCTTCAACAATTTTATCGATTATGATTTTGTTCTGCTGACTTGGCATCAATGGTTGATTGCTTTGAGATAAAGATTTAGAAGAAATAAAAAGACACAGGAACGCAACCAGAAAATGGTGTTGGTTTAGATTTTTCATAAGTTATTCAATTATTTTGGGTGGGGCTAAAATACTATTTTTAAAAAATAACTTCCCAATTTTGAATGTCCCAAGTTGTAACAAAAAACTCCGATACAACAACTGCTAGAGCTATTGTATCGGAGCCATTTTAAGAATTTAATCTAGAATACGCTGTCTTTATTTTTTAGAAAGTTCTTCTAAAACTTTTTTTCCGCCTTCATTTGTAGGATCCAATTCAACCGATTTCTTGTAGTTAGCTATGGCCAGTTTTTTATCTCCATCAGCCAAATAAGCTTCGCCTAAACTATCGTAAGCATTTCCAGATTTTGGGAAAGTATCCACGTTGATTTTGAAAACTTCGATAGCTTCTTTCTTTTTTCCAGTTTGAAGCAATTGATATCCAACTCTGTTCATATCGCCTTCTTTAATGGCATAAGTTGGATCGTTTTTTAGTTTTTTATAAGTTTCTGTTCCTGCTACTGCACCTTTTTCGTTATAAACATCCAATAGATCAAGAGCCAGCGATTTCTTTGGCTGATTAAAAGGCTGATTGTATAATATTGAACGTATTGCAGTATTCATTTCTCCCAAAACAGTTCCTCCAGTATTATTCAATAAAACCACAAGATTTTTGTCTTTCGGAATACGAGAAATAATAGTATTAAATCCGTTGATACCGCCACCGTGTTCAATAACAGTTAGTTTGTCATTCCCGTTTGGCACTTCGTAAGTTGACCATCCGTAGCCATAAAAGCCATTCCATGCTTTAATGTAAGGTTTGAATAAAGATTCCATAGATTTTTCAGAAAGCAATTTATTGGTATAAAGCGCCTGATCCCACAAATACAAATCTTCTACAGTAGAATACAAAGCCCCTGCAGCGTACGGAATACTCATATCAATATAAGCAGCATTTACAATTTTCTTCCCTTGTTTTTCATAACCAGCAGCTCTGTTTTTTAAAATAACTTCGCTATGATCGTAACCAGAATTAACCATTTTTAAAGGTGTGAAAATCGTTTCTTGTAAATTCTGCTCGTACGTTTTGCCTGTAATTTTTTCGATAATGTAACCCAATAAAAAATAACCCGAATTGCTGTAATTGAATTTTTCGCCTGGAGTAAATTCAAGTGGCAGATTAGAAAATGTCTTTACAAAAGCTTCTGGAGCATATGGATTTCTTGCTTTATCTTTAAAGAAGTTTGGTGCGCTGGTGTAATTTGGAATTCCAGATGTATGAGTCAATAAATGATGAATGGTGATTTTATCACCGTTTTCTTTTGGATAATCTGGAAGATAAGTGGTAATAGGCACATCTAGTTTTATTTTTCCGTCTTCTGCCAGTTTTACAATCAAAAGAGCAGTAAATTGTTTACTAATAGAACCCAATCTGAATTTGGTATCAGGTTGATTCTGAATATTCCATTCCATGTTGGCAGAACCAAAACCTTTTTTGAAAATTACTTTTCCATTTTCCGCCACCAAAGCCGAACCGTTAAATTGCCCGTATTCGGTGTATTTGTTTAAAAGCTGTTCGATTTGCTGTACTTTATCTTGAGCAAATGTGCTAAATGACGAAAGCTGAAAAGCGACAAAAAGCACAATAAGTTTGATTGATTTTTTCATAAGGGATTGATTATGGTTTAAGATTAATGAAATTCGTTTTTGATTGATGATTGAAACTTCTTAAATGAAATAAACAGATGTTCTAAAAGGTTAGACGACTGATTTACGATTTGGTTTCAAGATTAACCCAAATTTTTTATTTTTTTTCGGAATGTAAAAAAGTAGAGCACAGACCATTTACTTAAAAAATAGGCCTATGCTCATAACTAACAAATATTTTCAGTGCTATTAAGCAGCTAAAATTTTACTTATGTATACTAATAAAAGGATAAATAATTTGAACATGTTACTCAGATTAAAGTTAATATCTGATGGTGATAGCAATTATTTGGTTTCGATATCGACTATTTTTCTGCCGTTTTCTCCTAGATAATGAACAACTATATTTTCATAAACTTTGTAGCCATCATCAACATTGGTAAAAATGATTAAACCTTGTTTCGTTTTCGGAAGCAGAATAAAAATAGTTTGAACACCTTTATCCGCTCCGCCGTGAGAAAGCGCATAATTTTTGTTTCCTAAATCATAGATTTCAAAACCCAAACCAAAATATTTGTTTTTTTTCGTCTGGACTTGATGCGAAATCATATCGTCAAAAACCTTTTTGCTTAATCCTTCGCTGTTCATTACACTAGATAAAAATCTGCCATAATCTTCAACTGTAGTCAAAAGATCGTCTGCAGCGCTTGCCGTTTTATTTTTAGTTAGGTCGTAAGCATTACCGTCTTTGTCATAATTAACGGCATATCTCAAAAGATCAATTTTATCATTCCATATAAATTGAGAATCGTTCATTTTTAAAGGAAAAAAAACTAATTCTGAAGCCAATTGATCTAATGTTTTGTGAAATTTTTTCTCTAATGCTTTTCGCAGATATTCAAAACCTTCTCCAGAATATTGGTATTGAGTTCCAGGTTTAAATTTGAAATCTAATTTCTTAGATTCATTAAAATACCTCCAATTCGGAAAACCAGTTTGATGGCTTAAAATAATTCTTGTTGTCAATAATTTATGATTCGGATCTTTAGCAATATCTGGATCAATCCAATATTGATCAAGCGGTTCGTCTAAATTCCATTTTCCTTGCGAAACCAATTTCAAAGCAACAATTGCAGTTACTGGTTTGGTTAGCGAAGCAACATTCCAAATCGTGTTATAAGGCGCGGGAACATCGCGTTTCAGATTTCCAAAAGTTTTTATTTGCTTCAGTTTTCCATCCGAAATAATTCCAATTCCTAAAGCAGGAACATTATTTTCTTTTAGCCATTTTTCCGTTACCTGATCATTGTCAAAAAGACCAAATAAGCCCGCCGTAGAACTAGTCATTTGATGATTGTAGCTTAACGATCTTGCCAATTTCCACTCTTTATTTTTTAAAAGCCAAAGATGCGTGAATTTGGCAAAGCTTCCTGCTTGTTCTGGATTACCAGCAGAAGTTTCATAAAAGCGATGCGTTCCCATTTGAATCGCACCGTATAAAATGCCATTTTTAAACAATGGATAAATTTCGGTACTCCCAGAAATTAATTCTCTGCGGTAATTGTATTTTCTAGTTGGAGAACAAATACCACTTTTAAAAGTCTTTAAAAATCTCGCTTTATCCGAAACGCTGTCTTTGTCATGATAAAACTCAAAATCTTCAGTATATAAATTTTCGAATTGTTTTATATCGCAAGTATTAAAACCAATATCAAATAAAAGACTGTCTTTTGACATAATAGTTTTATACAAAGTAGAGGTTTTTTCTTCTTGAGAAAAACCAATTTGTATTTGAAAGAATAAAATTCCAACTAAAATACTTTTTAATTGAAACAAAAAAGGATTGATAATTTTCATTTTGATGATTGATTGATGATTATTGATTCTGCAAGAATACTTCAATCAAAAGTACCAAAATTGTATAAAAGCGAAATTTTATCTTTTTTGCGAAAGAAAATACAAATCAGGATTGAACATTTTTGGAGTTGTTTTAGTCACATCTTTAAACTTTCTGATAAAATGCGATTGATCGAAGTATTTGTTATAAAGTGCAATTTCGGTTAAATTCATTTTCTCTAAATCGGCGTTCAGCATTTGATCAATCGATTTTCTGAATTTTAAAATCTGAATGTATTTTTTAATCGTAAGCCCAGTCGCCGTTTTAAATTTTATTTGAAGTAATCGTTGCGAAGAATGCAGCAACTTTCCTATTTCTGAGACTGAAATTTCATCTTCGTGAAGTCGTATAATTTCACAGATTTTTTCAATTACATTTTGATGCGAATCTGCTAATGCTTCAAAATAAGCATTAATTGTTTTTAATAGTATTTCAATATCAGATTGAATCTCCACTTTAAAAGGCAATTCACCGGAATTAATTTTAATAATCGAATCTGTAAAATTGCTCAAATCGTATTTTGGAAACAGAGAAAGCGTCCAAGTATGAAGCTGGATTATGGTAACTTTTGCTTTCGGCTGAATATTAACGAGCACTTTATTAGTCATTTGAGAGCAGAAATAAATACCTTCGTTCATTTCGTATTTGTTTTTACTCGTATGAACTTCAATCGAATTGCCGTTAACAATAGCAAGATTAAAACAGCCATTTGGCAAAACCAATTTATTTTCGATTAGGCTTTCGCCGATGCTATTATCGAGACACCAAATTTTATTGACAAACCTTTCGGATTTTTGGCTGACGTAATGTTCTGAATATACCTGCATATTTAAATTTTATTTGCCAATTTGATTTCAAATTTAGACTAAAAATAGAATGAAGTAAAAATGAATGCACATAAAAAACAGGTTTCATTTTATAACTTGAAACCTATTTGAAGAATGTAAGTGGTTAATATTGTATAGAGTAGATTTAAATTTGATTGGAAATTTATCCCTAATTCAAGTTCAAATTTAATTATTATGAAAAAAATCATTCCTTGTTTGTTTTCATTATTTCTTTTTTCAACTGCCTGCAAGAAAGAAACCACAATAAATAATGAAAGCGTTGCTACAGATTTTTCAAGTGTAGATGGCTATGAATTTGTTGGTGGATATCCAACAGAGGCAACTATACAAAAAGCATACTATGATGCCGATCTTAATCGTGCTATACAAACCTATAAATTTTTCTATCCAACAGTTTCTGGCGCAGCAATTGGTCTAGGAAATCTTGAAATTGGAGTAAAAGCCAATTCCGTTTTTGGAACATTGGATACAAAACCAGGACAAATAGGTTATACCTTAAATTCAGACACACCTTATGCTCCAGTAGTTTTGGATTTGTCCAAAGGCCCTATGGTTGTCGAAATTCCGACAGGCCCACTTATCGTAGTGGCTATGGACGTTAATCAGCGCTGGGTTGCCGATATGGGAATTCCAGGGCCAGATGCAGGAAAGGGAGGGAAACACTTAATTCTTCCGTTTGGATATAAAGGAGCAATACCATCTGCCGGATATTATGTTTGGCATGCTTCTTCTGACAATCTAACTGTTGGCGTTCGTTCGCTTCCTGTTGGCGGAGATGTAAAAGGAGCTTTGGAACGCTTAACAACAGTAAAAGTTTATCCGTTTAATAAAACTTCCGACTGGAAAGAGCCAACTTGGCTTCCATTAACAGACAAACCGCAAAATAGTACGCCTTTAAAATATGAGACAACTTTTAAATACTGGGAAGTTTTAAAAGAAGTTATTGATCGTGAACCATCTTATGATGGATATCGTAACTATTACGGAGAATTGGCAGTGCTAGGAATTGCAAAAGGAAAACCTTTTACGCCGGATGAACGTATGAAAAATATACTTTCAAAAGCAGCAAAAATTGCCAATGCTCAAATGCGCGTGCAATCGTTCGCCGATCGTCGTCCAGATCGTATAGTTTGGAAAGACCGCCAATGGGAGTGGGTTGGGCTTCGTCCTGAAAATGGAGATTTTAATACGCAGAATTATGTTGATATAGACGCGAGAGAAACTTGGTTCTACCAAGCAATAGGTGCTTCTCCAGCAATGTTTAGACGTCAGGAAGGCTCTGGGTCTTTATATTGGTTAGGATTGAAAGACAATACAGGGAATTATGTTGATGGAAGTAAAACCTATAAACTTACGCTTCCAACACCTGTACCAGCAAAACTTTTCTGGTCTGCCACAGTTTATGATGCCGAAACAAGAAGTCAGATTGCTACAGATCAAAATAAGGCAGCACTTCGTTCTATGTTTGAGCTTAAAGATAAAATAGGTGGTAAAACAATTGATTTGTATTTTGGACCAAAAGCGCCTGAAGGCAAAGAAGGGCAATGGATAAAAACAATTCCAAATAAAGGTTGGTTCGTTTACATACGTATTTATGGGCCTGAAAAAGCTGCTTTTGATGGAAGCTGGAAACCAGGAGATTTTGAAGAAGTAAAATAAGTCAGTTCTTTAAAAGGTAAATTAATTCAATATAAAACCCAGCTGTAAAGCTGGGTTTTTAGTTTTAGATTTATTTTTTTCCTGTAAATATATCCACAGTAGATGTCTTATTAAAAGGATCATTAAAAAAACTCGTAACAATTAAATTGAATAATTCTGGTTTTTCATAAGCTCCAAAATGTGTTGCGCCAGGCATTACAAAAAAGTTCGAATTCGGAATATTATCAAATATTTCTATAGAATGCTCTAGTCTAATAGCATCTCGATCTCCTGACATTATCAACACAGGACATGTTATTTTCTGTAGATCCTTTTTAGAAATATTAGGCTGTTTTGCCAATAAAGTATATAAGTTTTTTGTGTGAGGATCTTTCGTGGCTTTTAAGGTGTCTAAAACCAATTGATCAATTTCGCTGTAAACTGCTTTTTTTCCAGGATATAAATTAGCTCCAAAAACAGCAATTTTTTCGGTTTTGTCCGGATGATGAATAGCAAGCAATAAACCTAAAATTCCACCATCGCTTTGTCCCCAGATGTAGGCATTTTTTATTTTTAACGAGTCAAGTAAAGCGCTCACATCATCTGCCATTTCGTTATAATTCAATTGCTTGTTAGAAGGATCAATAGATTTTCCGTGCCCTCTGCTGTCAATTGCAATAACCTGATATTGCTTTTTAAAATATTCAATTCTTTTGCTGTGGCCTTTAATAGAACCGCCATTGCCATGAAGTAAAACCAAAGGTTTTCCGGTTCCATAAATTTCGTAGTACATTTTAAAACCGTTAATTTCTTTATAATTTCCAGCTTCCTTGTTGTTGCCATATTTTATTGGTTCTGTTTGAGCATAAATAGCTGCTGCAGATAAAAAGGCCATTAATAGTAAAAGAATTGATTTTTTCATGGTTTTGATTGATTAGTGTGAAATGGATTAAAAAGTAAGACGCGCAATTGTTCAATTTGTTTCACTTTAATACAATCTAATTGGAAAGAGAATGATGATTAGTAAAAGTTCAATTCAATTAAAAACCCCAGCTTTATGGCTGGGGTGTGTTTTTTATTCTTTAAATAATCGTGTGCTACTTTAATAATGTAATGGTGTAATTGTCTTTATTGTATTTGTCGCTAACAATTAATTTTGTATCTAACTCAGAAATAGTTATTTGTAAACTATTTGTAGTTACGTTTACTTCGTTTAAAATTTTATTAATGCTGACCGATTTACTGTTTTTTAAAACTAGTTTAGTACCTTCATTAGAAAAATTTAGTATTAGATTTTTATTCTTAAAATCTAATTTAATTTCAATCGAATTAACTGGAAATGAATGTTCTTCATTTAGAATATTTAGATATTGATTAGGCACTTTTAGAAAGCAACTTTTGTTTGTATTGATAAGAATTTTTTGTTGCAAAACGTCATCAACAGATTCTGTAATATTTTTAGAAAATAATTTACTTAAATTTTCAAAAGTCTTTTTGTCATCAGTTTTCTCTAGTATAAAAGTATTAAAGAGCACTTGGTGAAACTCTTCGTCAAATTGGTCTTTTAAAGATTCAGTTATTTTTTCAATTTTTTCATCAGTATTTAGTTCTTCCTCTTCTCCAAAAACCTCTTTAGGCGAAGGATTATCAAGTTTATATTTACCGTTTATTTTTTTTAGAAAGAGCGAAAATCTTTTTTCAAAAGAAGGCTCAACAAATAAATTTGTCAAAATTTGCTTTACGATTTCCTTATCCGAATACTCATTGATTTCAGTCGCTAGATTAAAATAAGAGAAAGCCGAAAAGGTATTTTTGTCTAAAACAAACTCAGGTTTATATTTTAAATAATCAAAAGAATAATCAACATATAATGTGTGCTCTTTTAAAGGTTTTTTAGTTTTAAAATCTATAAAATAAAGCGATAATCCATTTGTATATGGCAATTCATAATTTAAATCTGATGTAGACTTTAATTTAGATTGATAATTCGAACTGTAAGTATTATTGCCGCCAACAATCAAATCATAAATAAGGATGTCAGAACATAATTTGTCAATAAACATTTTAGCTCTTTTCATCTCCGCAGGAAAATTGTCTTCTATATCATATACGCTTTTGAGCGTGTTTTGAGAGTTTATAGAAATGGAAAAAAAGAATATGAATAATCCAGGCATTAATTTTCTAAAAGTCATTGGGATTTAGTTACGTTAAAAGTCAAAAATAGTGATTTTAGTTTCCTAAAATATATTTTTACTATATTCTCTAAAATAATCCTGTTTAGTATTTTCCCATTCTTCAGAAATAATACTAAAATAAACGTCATCTTTACTTTTTCCCTCAGAATCGACGTAATTGTTTCTGAAAACGCCTTCTTTTACAGCGCCTAGTTTTTCAATTGCTTTTTGCGATCTTATATTTTCAAGATCGGCGCTGAATTGTATTCTTCTAAATTGAATTTGTTCGAAACCAAAATTCAGCAATTCAAATTTGCATGCTTGATTTAATCCCGTTCCCTGAAAAGCTTTGCCGTACCAAGTCCATCCAATTTCGCATTTTTGGCTAGCGTTATTTAAGTAACCGTAGCGTGTACTTCCGGCAACTTTGTTAGTTGCTTTGTCAATTATTAAAAAAGGATAACAAATGCCGTCTGCTTTCTGTTTTAATGTACTTTTTATATAGTTTTCGAAATCTTGATCGTTTCGAACATACATTCCCATATATTTCCAGATTTCATCGTCAAATATGATTTCTTTGAGTTCTATATTTCTTTCGTTTTCAAAAGGAATCAAAAGCACTTTCTCGTTTTCTAAAATAATCTCCGATTGGATAATTTCGCTGTTCATGAATTTTGTTTTTTTATGGAATGAATTAAATCGAAAGTAAAATTAGTTGTTTAATTTTTGTGAATAAATCGAACAAAATAACAATTTGTTATATTTTTAAAACATCAAAAAACAGGATAATCTTTGTGAATCACTATTTACAAACAATTTGTTCATTTATTTTAAGGCTCATGTACAATTATTAGTTATTTTTACGACCCAATATTAGATTTTCCCTCGATGCAAACATCTTTAAAAATTGCTGTTGTTGGTTCTGGACTTGTAGGATCGTTACTGGCAATTTATCTTAAAAAAGCTGGTCACTCTGTTCATGTCTATGACCGTAGTCCAGATATCCGAAAAATAAATTTTTCTGGCCGTTCTATTAATTTAGCAATGTCCAACCGTGGCTGGAAAGCTTTGGATGCAGTTGGTGTTGGCGATTCGGTTCGAGAAATTGCAATTCCGATGGATAAACGTGCCATTCACTTGGTAGACAAACTAAATTTTCAGAATTACGGTCAAGAAGGAGAATCAATATATTCTATTTCACGAGGAAAACTAAACAGAAAAATGATCGATCTTGCCGAAGAAGCTGGAGCTGAATTTCATTTTGAACAGAAAGTTTGGGACGTTACTTTGAATGATGCTACGCTTCATATTGGCGAAAGTGAAAGAGGCGAGTGGGAAGAAAGAAAGTTCGATATGGTTTTTGGCGCCGATGGCGCTTTCTCTAGAATTCGTCACAGAATGCAGCGCCAGAGCATGTTTAACTATTCTCAGGAATTTTTGAATATGGGATATAAAGAACTAAATATTCCAGCAAATCCAGACGGAACACATAAATTAGATAAAAACTCATTTCATATTTGGCCACGAGGCGAGTACATGTTAATTGCACTTCCTAATCTTGACGGAAGTTTTACTTGTACTTTGTTTATGCCTTTTGAAGGCGAAAACTCATTTGAATCATTAATAGACCGTAAAATGGTAGAAGATTTCTTTGAGAAAAATTTTCCAGACTCGATTGAAGTAATTCCAGAATTGGCAAATGATTTCTTTAAAAATCCAACCAGTACTCTGGTTACCATGAAATGTTTTCCGTGGACTTACGAAAATAAAATTGCCTTAATTGGTGACGCTTGCCATGCCATAGTTCCATTTTACGGACAAGGAATGAATGCGGGTTTTGAAGATATCACTGTTTTGAGCGAAATGATTGAAAAGTACCAAGACGATTGGAAAAAAATATTTTCAGAATATCAGATCTCAAGAAAACCAAATGCAGATGCCATTGCAGAACTTTCATATCGAAATTTCTTAGAAATGAGTACCAAAACAGCAGATGAAAAATTCTTACTGCAAAAGAAAATAGAAAAAGTCTTTTCAGACAAACATCCAGACAAATGGATTCCGCTTTATAGCCGCGTTACTTTTAGTGATCGCCCGTATGCTGAAGCTTTGGCAATCGGAGATTATCAAAACGGAATTATGGAAGAGGTTCTTAGAATGGAAAATATAGAAAACATCTGGGACAGCCCAGAAGTTGAAAACAAGATTTTAGCATTATTAGAGCAGGCTTAAGTTTTTATACCTATTTATATAAGTAAATATAATCTTTACACATAATAATAAACCCGACAGATTTTCAAGAATTTGTCGGGTTTTATATTTTAGGTTGGTTAAGTCCTTTTATTTTTTAAAGATTTTAGTCAAAACTCCAAATACACCTCTTATAAAAGTAGCGCTTGTTACGACTTTTAAAACAGACTTTGTAACAACTTCTGTAGTGCTTGGTCCTGTTTTTGCAGATTTGGTAGGAGCTTGCGCTTCTTGTTGTGCTGCAGCTTCTGTCGCTTCTGCCAGTTTTTTGTTTAAAATTTCAAAAGCACTTTCACGGTCAATTTCTTCGGCATATTTTTTAACTAGTTTAGATTTGCCGTTTATTTCATCAATTTCAGTTTGAGATAAAACATCCATTCTGCTCATTGGTGCGCGCATCATGGTCGCAACAAGAGGGGTTGGGATACCTTTTTCGTTAAGCGCCGTAACTAAAGCCTCTCCAATTCCTAAACTCGTTAACAATTCATCTGTCTTATAATAAGGAGAAGTAGGGTAGTTGTCGGCTGTCTTTTTAATTGCCTGACGGTCATTGGCTGTAAAAGCTCTTAGCGCATGCTGAATCTTTAGTCCTAACTGAGCTAAAACACCGCTCGGAACATCCATTGGGTTTTGCGTTACAAAATAAATTCCAACACCTTTAGAACGAATTAATTTCACTATTGTTTCGATTTGCTCTAATAGCGCTTTACTCGCCTCATTAAAAATTAAATGCGCTTCGTCAATAAAGATGACTAATTCTGGTTGCTCTGCATCTCCTTTTTCGGGCATTTTCTGATAAATTTCAGCCAAAAGACTTAACATGAAAGTCGAGAATAATTTAGGCTTATCTTGAATATCCGTTAAGCGGATGATATTAACGTAGCCTTTTCCGTTTTCATCAATTCGCATTAAATCATCGGTTTCAAAAGACAATTCGCCAAAAAACAAATCACCGCCTTGCTGCTCTAGTTCTATAATTTTTCTAAGAATGGTTCCTGTTGTGGCAGTTGAGATCTTACCGTAACTAGCAGCAATTTCATCTTTACCTTCCTCAGTAATATAATTAATTACTTTTTTGATGTCCTTTAAATCCAATAAAGGCATTTGATTATCATCGCAATATTTAAAGATAACCGCTACAACTCCTGCCTGTGTATCATTTAGGTCTAAAATTCGAGAAAACAGTACAGGGCCAAATTCAGAAACCGTAGCACGAAGACGAACTCCATTCTGTTTAGAAAGCGACATTAATTCGACAGGAAATGCAGCTACATTATAAGGTACATTTATTTTAGCATGGCGTTCTGTAATAAAACCTTCCTCTTTACCTTCTTTGGCTATACCGCTAAAATCTCCTTTAATGTCCATCATTAATACAGGAATTCCGGCATTAGAAAGTTGCTCCGAAAAAACCTGGATTGTTTTGGTTTTTCCTGTTCCAGTTGCACCAGCAATTAATCCGTGTCGATTTAAAGTTTTCAGCGGAATTTTGACATGTGCTTCCGCAATTGGCTCACCGTCAAGCATTGCGCCTCCAAGTATGATGCTGTCTCCCTTTGAAGAATACCCTGTATTTATATCTGCAATAAAATTCTCTTTTTTATTCATGTTTTTATTTGTAATTTAGATTGTTATATGAGTATTGCTTTGTTTTTGGATACTTTTTATGTGGTTTTTTTTAGTAAGAAAAAGCTTTTTTTGATTGAAAATTTAATAAAAAAAAAATTCGCAGCTTTTTAAGAAGATATCAAAGGAATCTTTGAATATTTACTAAAACGTTGTAATTTTTCTAATTATCGTCCTTTTTTTTGTTTTATTTAAAAAATGACGCCGCCAATTTAATGAGATATTTTTTAAATCGAAGTTAAATTTCGGTCAATTAAATTAAAAAAAGTTTTTTTATTTAAACTAAACGTATAAATTTGCTCCTCTACAAGTTAAATAT
>Ga0308157_10001211_pt1 | contig 57514 bp, 49 predicted proteins | sample PhyBR1_FD_201035 | JGI IMG/M metagenome (GOLD analysis project Ga0308157, IMG submission 201035) | Phyllosphere microbial communities from UC Gill Tract Community Farm, Albany, California, United States - DLSLB.R1 | ecosystem: Host-associated > Plants > Phyllosphere > Unclassified | place: USA...
AGCCTGTAGGACATAAGAGCAGTCCCGCGCCGCACGAATCCCCGATAAGGTTTCGTGCGGCGCGCCGCCTAAACGGGCAGCGGCGCAGCCCTGAACTCTGCCAGATTCAGGAACATCCCCCGCTGCATGGTAAAGCCATTTCGGAACAGCTGCCACAGTAATGAGCAGCCCGCCTGCGCAAGGGTACCGTTAATGAATAAGTCCTGCTTTCCCAATGCTTCAGCGAGAGAACAACTTGGCGCATCGTCAGTTTCTGACTGGCGCAGCAGTTTCCCAAATTCTTCTGTAATGAGTGGCAGCATTTCCACCGTGTCAAACTTTTCCGAATTGGGCTGCTTCACAGCACCGATGGTCGAGAGTATGACCTGCCCTGTGTCCCTGCTGTTCCCGAAATCCATCCAATACCTCGGGATATTGGCGTAATGCTGCCTGCAATCGTCCTGCTTTAATACCTCCGCTATTTCAAAGCGTGCCTGTACGCTGTCCACGCAGGAAATATAAATCGCTGCCCTCATGTTGGCATCCGCATCAAATTGCCTGTTTACGGCTTTCCACATCGTGCCGAAAAAGCGGTTGCAGCGTGTTATCAGCGCGGCGGATTTGGACAGCCCTACTTCACATTCGGCAAACAGCTGCCTGCCACGGTTGGCTTCTGTAACGAGGTCATCATCCCACAACGTTACCTGAAAACCTGCATGCCCGAGGGCTTGCAGGCTATGGCTCATCCGTGCGAGGGCGGTCAGCACCTGTGAGCCTGTACCGCCTGCCCCGATGAGGCAGACCTCAACAGGGTTGGTCGGGTTCAGCAGTTCGGGGGCTATAAAATGGGCTTTGGCTTTCATCGCAACAGATCTTTGAAAGTTTTACCATAAGGCAGCAATAGTTCAGCAGGGAAGGGGCTGCCCGTTTCCATGAGTTCTTTGTACAGGCTCACTAGGTTGCCTTGGATGGGGGAGTTCCCGCCAATAAAATGGCTGAAATAACTATCGAAGAAATAGCCCTCCCACGCGGCAATGAATTCCTCAAGTGAAGCGGTCTTCGGGATGGCAACGCTCACGCTTCCCATGCATACATTCCCGTTCTCGTACAGGTTCATAAAAGGGGCGTAGCAGAGCGGTGTGTTATGGCTCGGCTTGCCCTTGCCTTTCAGGGCATAGAGGAACAGCCTGCTTCTGTCGGCTGCCCATACCAAGGCAGGCAATTGCAGCAGCCCTGACGGCAACCCGAGGCTTTCAGCAAAGTGGAGCGTGCGTGCCTGCGGTTTGCTATACCAAACCACGCTGCCTTTCTCGCAGGGGTTGAGGTGCAGCACACAGGGCGGCAGTAAACCCTTTGGTCGCAGGAAAGCCTTTTCTGCTTCCTTCCCGACATCGAGTGCCTTGGCAAGCCCACGCGCTTCCCTAAGGGTCAGCGGTCGGGGATTTACAGGGCATCCGTTGTCGTCCATATCGTAATGCTCAATGTACAGCCCCTGCTCATTGCCTTCGGTCTTGAACAGTACGAGGGCGGCGGCGGGGTGGTACAGTGTCGGGCTATCGGTTTCCATATTCTTTGTTGTTTAGTATATCGCATAAATCATCCATCAGGCGGAACAGCCTGCATTCAAAATCAAGACTATCGTTCTCCTGACCCCGACCGTCAAAGGTGCGGCGCAGTACAGGCTCTTTTAGCTGTGTGTATTCGCCGAACTCGGCGTTCACGCATTCGGACAGGGTTTGGTACAGCCATCCTTTTGTATCAGCACAGAAGCCGATGTATTTGTCCATCGTGATGCAGTCCTCATCGCCGTAATCCTCGGGGTCGGGCAGTACGCTCAGGTCGGCATTGCGGTACAGGCTTTCCTTTGGGTAATCCCGCATCAGTTGCAGGCAGTCCTGCGCCAAGGTCAGGCAGTCCCAATCACAGGCATCGTGCGGCACAAGTTTTTCGGCATTGGCTTGCAGATGCTCAAGGTTGTAGGTGTTCCACAGCCTTCGCTGCATTACCGCGCCGATGTGCTGCGCCTCGTGCAGCTGTGAGCGTTGCTGCCAGTAGTATTCCTGTTCCCATCCTTCGGGGTCGGCTTCGACCCACTCGGCTATCATATCGTATTGCCAACATAGGTAACTTCCCTCATCGTGGTAGTGCGGTATCCCTGCCCTGTGGAACAGGTAGCCGCACACCCCGAGCAGCAGGGCTGCGCCCCTGCGCCGCCTGCGGTCTTGCATCAGGTAATGCAGGGGTACGAGCGGGATGTAGTAGAGCGTATTACCTGTGCAATAGGTTTCTGTGGCGGCAAGGCAGACCGTATTATCGTGCACTTCGAGGGAGATGCTTTCCTCCTTTACCTTGCGCAGCAACTTATCCGCTTCCCACAGGGCTAATGCCCTGCTGTAGGGATAGCCGAGGTGGCGGGTCGGTGTGAGGGAAATGCCGTAATGCGCCGTAAGCAGCCCGATAGAGCGGAAGAAGGCTTCTTCTTCCTGCGGGGCTGCAATAATTCCCTGCCCCGCAAGGTGGGGCAGGAAGCGGCATTTCAGAAAACCATAGGCAGCAGCTCCTGCGGGGCGGATTGCAGCCTGTCGCGCTGCACCTCGGCGGCATCCCTTCGGCGGGAGAGTTGCAGGATGAATTCCCCTGCGCCTTGGTGCAATTGCTTTTGGCTTCTGTCTTGGGGCAGGCGAAGCTGCCCCGCTATTGTGTGTTGCATAGTCCATAACTTATATTATCCTTTAGTTCCCATCAGGCTCTCAAAGCGGTACTGCACCGCATCGTTGTCAATCACAGGGCCGCTGACTTTAGCGGTCGTGAGCAGGGGGTAGGTGTTGGCATAGAATTGCAGTACCGCTTCCACGCTCCACGCGGGGTCGGGGTCAGTCAAGGTTATCTCCGCCCGCTGCTCCTTCATCGTGAACAGCCTCGGCATCAGGTGTGTTGTCATCATCATCTTCGGTATTAGGTTCTACGGTTGTTTCGGGGGCGGCAGCCACGAACAGGTCGGGAGCGAACTGCTTCGAAAGGCTTGCCCTTCGGGCGCGCAGCGCATCTGCGCGGTCGGGATAGTCGGAAGGCTGCGGCACTTTGCTCCACGCTTCCCTGAATTTCCCTTCCGCCTCAAGGGCATCCGCCTGTGCCATTGCCTCAAGGTATTTCTTCTCCTTGGGGTCTTGCGGTGCAGCCTTGTCGGCTTTGTCCGATTTAACAGTTTTCTCCGCCTTTTTCTTTTCCATTGCGGACTGTTTCTTGGCTTCTTCCTGCCCTTTCAGGAACTGCTCCATATTGAGCAGCAGCTGTGAGGTCTGCTGTACAGGCTCGACTATGGCGGGAAAAAATCCCTCGCCGAGTTCCTTCGCATCGCCTTTGAGGATAAGGGGCGGGATATGCTTCTTGGCGGCATCGCCGCAGCCTTCATTTTGCAGCAGCACCGATACGGTCAGCTGCGTCCCCTCCTTCTTGAGGGTCAGGTTCAGGCAGCCCTCAAACTCAAGTGCTGCGACCTGGCTGAAAAAATTCGTCATTGCCATAACATTAATTTTTACGTTTATAGTAGTGGGGGCTGCTCTCGACAACCGCCCGTAAAAGGTTCTCCGCTTTGCGCACCTCGAAAGCATCCTCTGCTCTCAGGCCGAGGCTCTCCAATTCCCCGAAACGGGGCAGCAGGCTTTCGATTACCCTGATGGCAGCCTTTTCCGTAATGTCGGTCAGGCGGCTCATGGCACTGCGGTATAGCGGTCAAACAGCAGCTGCACGGCAAGCCCGTAAAGCCTGTTCTCGGGCAGCGGGGGAAGTGCTGCCGCCTGCTTTACGATGCAGTCGATGGTCAGGATGGCGAGATAGCCATCAAAAAGCTGGTCGGAAAACAGGCTCGTGCTTTTGATCAGCTTCTGCCCGTAATTGCGTATGATGCTTTGCGCCTGCTCGGCAAGCTGCATCCAAAAGTCAAAAGGGAGCAGGGTATTTTCCCAAGTGCTGCGCAGGGTTTCCTCGTTTTCATTCAGGAAGGCGTGCGCTGCGGTCAGGCTCTCCAGTATGCCCTGCACCTGTTCAGGGAACAGGGCGGCAAGCAATTTGCCCTTGTCCACGTTGTTCATATTTTGAAGTGGTTTCATAGCCGTAAAGATTATGCAGCCCCGCCTTAGGGGGCTGCGGTTATACATCAGTTCAGGTGCAGGGCAGCTGCCCCGCCTTTTGCGAAGTCGGTACAGAGGTCAAAAGCTTTCTGCGCCCTTGCCTGTGCCGTCCCGCCGAGGTAGATGCTTTTCATCTTGTCCTCATCGCTCTTGAAACTGCGCACGTTTTGGTAGTAGCCTGTCACGGCGTTGTACGCCCCGAAGACGGTACCTTTTGTGGTTTCCATCTGCTGCGTATCGCTTGCCATCGCGTAGCCGAACGCGGCGTCGCAGGCATTTTTGAATACGCTTGACAGTTCTTTATCCGCCCCCTTCTTCAAAAGCTGCAATGTTTCATTGTTGGGGCAAAGTGCCAACTGTATCAGCTTTTTAACTTCTGCATCCTCAATGCGCACTTTAGACCAGTCGTTAAAAATCCCCTCCAACTGTACGGACAGGGTATCTGCCAGTCCCATGACCCTGTGGGCATCCTCCAACCGCTGCTTTGCGTTGGCGGTATGCCTGATGCGCACCACGTTTGACATCGAACGCATGGCGGTGTTTAGCGTGTTTTGGCAGACGATGCGGATAGGGGTAAAGGCCGCTGTGATGCTCCCCGAACCATCATGCGAGGTGGTCAGGAAGATGTACTTTTCGGTAACATCGTCGCCATTGCCGACACGGATATAGCCCGGCAATTTGGCTGTGATGAAAATACGCTCGCCCTGCCCGATAGCCCCTGCGGTCTCGTACAAGATACCGTCCCCGCCGCCCACGATGGCATCGAAGAAGGCGAACGCATCGGCGTTCTGCACGATTTGGTAGTCTTTGCCGACCACGCCGAAGACGGCATTGGTATCAGTACGCATCGTGGCGTACTGGTCAGGTACGGCAAAGTCGATGGCAGGCTCTGTGCCTTTGGCGAAAAGCGGTGCTTTTACCACTTCGTAATCCAACCCTGCGTGCGCTATCGCCTCGCGGGAAGTCGGGTAGTCCTGCACGATTTGCCCAAGGGCGTGCCATGCGGTTTGCTTCACGCTGAAAAAAGAGTATTTTCCAGTCTGTTCGTTGAAATTCAGGTTATGTGCCATGATAATTCGATTTAAGATTAAAATTGTACTGTTTAGAAAGGAAGGTCGTCCTTCTCGCTGTCAGGGTTTACCTGTGTGCCTGTAACTTCCATCGCTGTGGCTTCTGCCTTTGCAGGCTTCTGCTTATCTGCTGCAGCCCCACCGCCGTGCAGCGTAATTTTTGAAGTGTGGAAGTTCAGCCCTGCCTTTGCCTGACCTTCGCCGTCCACCCATGCCCGTGCGCTCACGCGCCCCGAGAGTTCCACAATCGTACCTTTAGTGAGGTACTGCGCTATGCCTGTGCCTATCCAGTAGGAACAGTCAAAAAAATCGGTCTGCGTGACCCACTCCCCGTTGCGCGCCTTGTAGCTGTCATTGACCGCCACCGAGAAATTCACTACCTGCCTGCCTTCTGACACGCTGCGCACCTGCGCATCCGCTGTCACTCTTCCTGTAATGTCCATGATGTAAATTTTTTAAATGAGACAATCTTTTGCATCCTCTCTAACCCCTGCCAAAACAGCATTTTCCAAAAGAAAAAAGGGAAAAAAAGAAAGCCGCCCTGAAGTGTGCGGGCGCAAGCGGAGCGCTATAAGTCCCGAAGGGTGGCCAGCGGCCATTATGCGCGTGCAGCCTGCGCCCGCACGATAACTTCGCTTGCCTTTTTATCCCTTTTCGCATTGGAAATTTAGTTTCATTCCCAATAAGCTCATCATAGAAATAAGAGTTCCTGTTAATAAGTCGGTATTGGATTTGAGTAATTAAACCCCGATATTTATGACTTAGATATTTAAGGAGATCTAAATGGAAAGAGATCGTACCGGTTGTACGCCGGAGCAATCCATCTGGGGGATTAATGTATAATACAAGCATTTTAAAACGGTTAGATATGAGCAGGCTACAGAGTATTGAAAATGCCTTAATGGCAATCAACGAGACAGTTTTTCAGGAGCTGTGCGACAGCTTTATGGTGTTGCGCCATCCTTCGTATACGGTCTTCAGCCGGAACGGTAGCCAAAGCGCGAAGCAGAAGACCATTAAAGGTTCGCCAGATTCTTTCTTTCTAATGCATGACGGTAAATACCTCATGATTGAGTATTCCACTAATATTACCCGGGGTGCAGCTAAATTGGAAGAAGATATTTTAAAATGCCTTGATGAAAGCATAACCAAAATACCGGTTGCCGCAGTTAGCGAAATCATCCTTTGTATCAACTTCAATCTCAGCAATGCTGAGACAGACAGATTAAATGGTTTGCTGGATAACCATAGGATGCGCCTGACAATCTATACCCTTGATGCTTTAGCGATAGAACTTCATATAAACCACAGAAACCTCGCTAATCAATATCTTGGGCTTCCGTTGGATACGGGGCAGGTGGTAACGATGGAACAATTCATCAATGAATATAACAATGCTTACAACCGCATAGCTACCCCACTTGATAATCCGTTCCATCATCGTCAAACCGAATTGAAAGCCCTCGACTCGATGCTGTGTGAAAGTGATTTTATTATACTTTCGGGGCCTGCAGGTGTCGGCAAGACTAAACTTGCCCTTCAGGCTATTAATGACTATATCGGTAAAAATACTTCCTTCAAGGCTTTTTGCATCTCTTACAAAAACCATACGCTATTCGACGACCTGCAACAGCACCTTCAAAAAAAGGGTAATCACATCCTGTTTGTTGATGATGCTAATAGGATAGATGCATTCAGCCAGATATTGGGTTTCAAGAAGGCACTGAGGGAAGGGCAACTCAAAATCGTAGTGACAGTCCGCGATTATGCCTATCCCGATTTAAAGAAAGTTTGTGCAGGTATACACCTTACTGATGTTGAGATTGAAAAATTATCCGATGATGCCATCAGGGATATTATTTCAGGAGCCCCATGGGAAGTAAAAAACCAAATGTATCAGGAGCATATTTTGGCTGTGGCAGAGGGGAATCCCAGACTTGCAATAATGATGGCACAACTGGCTGTCGCAGAGCAGAATGTAGAAACGCTTTATGATGTTTCAGATCTTTTTGATACATATTTCGGCACCTTCATAAAAGATCGGGATGAAATAAGTGATGATTTGACAATAAAGATACTCGGACTTATCGGTTTTTTCCATACGATACCGTTTAAGGACCGGAAGATCACACAAGGCTTATTGGAGCCTTTCGGCATAGCTTATGATTCTTTTATTGAACGAATTGACCGCCTCGACAGGTTAGAATTGGTCGATGTTCAGTTTAAACATGTAAAAATTCCTGAGCAGAACCTGTCCATTTTTTTCTTTTATCTCGCCTTTTTAAAGTCTGGGTTATTGTCGCTGCCCGATCTAATAACCTATTATTCTGAAAGCAACGCTGCCAGATTGAGGGAGTGTGTGATTGCAGCCAACAATACCTTTGGACCTGCCAAGGTAATGGATAAAGTAAAACCGGCTCTCCAGGCTCATCTCAGGAAACTCAAAATTGAAAAAAGGCCGGTAGAGTCGATCTTTACAAATTTTTGGTTTTATCTCAAAGAGGAAACCCTTGACCACTATTTTCAGCAGCTTAGCCAGCTGGATGATGCAGCGCCACAAACTTTCAAGCTGACTTATGAAACAAACGAATTTGCCTATAATAAAGATAAAACCATAACGCTGCTTGGGAATTTCTTTCACCACCCGGATCAATATCTCAAGGACTCAATTGAGCTCATTTTCCTTTATGCCAGGAAAAAGCCGGTTCACCTTTCAGAAGTTATCCATAAGGTAAGGGAAAATCTCTCGTTTGACCGTAATGACCTTCATAATGGGTTTGTACGCCAAAACACACTTCTTGATTTTCTTATAAATGGCCTTGATAGCAAGGATACGTTACTTTCCCTGTCTTTTTTTGAGTTGGCACAAACACTTCTACAGTTTTCTTTTGAACAATTTCACGGGTCAAGAGGTAATACTGTTCGCTTTTATACCATAACGCTTCATGACGATCCGCTGACCAGAGCTTTTAGAGAAAGGATTTGGAATGCCGTGGACAAATATTTCAGTGATTTTCCAATACAGGCCTTTGGCGTACTGGAGTCCTACAGCGATCGATGGTATAAGGCGGACGATGAACTGGTCAGTTTTGATTCGGTATATATAATAGCAATTATAAAAAAGCATCTTTCAAGCGATATCTTTGAGCATTGCAGGTTCGTCCAGAAGCATATGAGGCTGTTCAAAAAGAAAAAGATAAACCATGAGGACATAGAGAATTTAAAAAGCACCTTTATCAACGATAGTTACAGGATTTACCGTAAACTCGACTGGGACAGGCTCAGAGGGAGGGAAGATGACGGTATACTCGATTATAAAGAGTTTGAAAGGTTAAAGGAGCAGGAAATACGCTCATCATTCGTTTTTTCTGGAATCGGTCAGGCGCATAGTTTTTATGATTCTTATACTGCCTTAATCCAAAGCCTGCGAAATAGCTGGAATTTTGACCGGTCTTTGGATATAGTGATTGATGAAAACCTTAAAGCGGATTTCGCTATCGGCTGCGGGATGTTGCAATATATCCTCGTCAGTAATAATGAAACAGGATACAGGCCTTGGGTGGCTTTCAGGAATCACCTGGATGATGCGGCAAAGGCGATAGCAATTTGGGAATTGATTGAAGGCTTTGATTTTAAAGATAAGGATATTTGGAAAATCCATTATTTTCAGCAGTTGTCCTTAAATCCATTCGGCCCTGAACTCCAGGATCATATTGTGAACATGCTGATAACGACTGACAAGCCGGTTTACCTTCCGATTGACGACCTTTGCCGCTTCACGGGAGATGATAACCTTTTTTATCAACGATTGCTGAACGTAATCGTCTCGCGCAACCGTGTTGAGGGTATAGGTCTCAGATTACACAATAATATTTTTGAGGAGTCTTTTGACCGCCTGGGAACTGATCAGACACTAATTGAAGAGGCTTATCTTCAGCAGGATAAGTTGCAGGGACACTTTGACTATAATTACAAAGGCCTAAAAAATATTGTGAACACTCGTCCTGTCTTCTTGCTTGATTATGTGAGAAGCCTCTATATAGTAGACAGGCATCGTTTTGACTCTGAAGGTGAAGACCTGAGTTTCGTTTGGTCCTTTGATGATGTGGAAAGCACATTGCAAACCATATTTGATACTGTTATTGATGAAGAACTGAACCTTGGAATTGGGGAGCATTTCTGTAACTGTTTTTTCAAAAAGTTCGAAAATAGTGAACATGCGACTCGGGGGCGTACATTTATCATGAATTATGCGAAGATGTACAATGCTGATAGCGTCCGGATGAATATTGCTGTCAATATTGCAAGGTATTCGCTGAAGGATACCTTTGACGCTATGCTGGCACAACACCTATACATAAACCAAGATCTGGAAATTTTCTCACGCATATGGTGGCGCGGCAATGGCGGTGATGTTATGTGGGGCGATGTAATATTTGGAGATATAGAAGCTGCCGAATGGCGCAATATACAGTCAGTGATATCAGGTTTGGCCATCGGGTTGGCATTAGTGCCAATCAAAAGGTATGTCTCGGAGCGGATAGATAGTGCACTCGCTGGTGCCGAATGGGAGCGCGAGCGGCGCTTCCGGGAAAAAATATAGGCTACTGCAATCAGGTGTTTAACTCTGTTTAGGACTGAAGCGAAGGGGCTATAATCGTGCCATCATCTTGCGTTTCAGTAGTGTCGATGGTAAAGCTGCCCTGCTTAATACCTTTTTTGAAAAAGCGATATAATTTATTATGCAGTATCTTTTTGCTGTCATATACGATTACTGTAATTTTTTCCGAATTCTCTTTAAGGAGTCTTGCCGCAGCGGGAGAAGGCTTTTGAGTACTTATCAGGATCACATGCTGCCATCCATTACGCTCTATTGTCATGGGCAGGTTATGAATATAGTTTACTGCGAATGGCTTTTCACTCAAAATGTAATCTATCGCGATTTGCTTATTGTCTTCTGACACAAAACGGGCATAGGGGGATAAGCTTGTTCGCTCCTGATAGTTATAGGGAATAGTGTAGCGGTCCAAGAATTCCTCCGTAATCTTATCCGCATTGAGCATCCGCATCAAAATAAATAGATTATTCTCATTTGCGTCCAACATCTGAGTAATAATATGAATTATCAGATAAAACCAAAAAAGCATAATGCCTGCTGAAATAATCAAAATGTTCAGAAATGTGTTTGACGGTAAATCCAGTATCAGGTAATAGATAGCAACAAAAATGTAATAAAGATGCATCACCTGATTAATAAGCAATGTCTTAAAATGCTCAACTTCCTCTTTGGACGTTTTTTTCCGGTAAATTTTAATGACATTATAGAAATCATCGAACTCCTTCCCACGGTAAACCTTGTTACTTTGCTTATCAATCTTTATCGCATGTGTCCAGGTCAAAAGGATACCTACCAATCCCGGGTGCTGTAGATTTTCCTTGTCCGCTTTCAGCAGGCCGATGAGCATGTTCGTTATGGATGTGATAAGTACTGCAGCTACATCAAATAAGACTACACGGCTGACTAAGAATAGGAGTAGCACCAGAAGAATTCTCCCACTGATTAAAAATGTATAAAGTTCATTCCAAAATGTGGCGCTTAAAACATCAAGCAAGACATAAGAAGCTATGAATTTACTATACAGGAAGGATGCCAGTATGCAACTTAGAATTGTCTTGATACCAAAGACAAGATATTTTTTCCTTTTTTCAGGTGCTTCAATCAGCTCCTCTATTTTTTCGAACATATAACAGTTTGTTTTATAGCTTGGCAATCAAAGTGTTTCCAATAAATTAAATATATACTTTTCCGGTTAACTGCGTCAATACTTTACCGGATAGGGTGGTGCTCTGCAAATCGTATAATCTTCTATATTATTTCTTTAAGCCTTATACTTTTATTTGATAGATTGAACTTATTAAATTTATACTGTATAAACTGAGAATAACGATCTTCATGCGTTGACAGCAATATCTGCTTTTGACTAAAGTTGTATTTAAGAAGTTCTACTAGAGAATGTGAGTTAATTTCATCAAGAGTTTGAAGGGGATCATCTATAAAAATAGTCCCAAGTTTAGATTGGTCAAAGACCTTATTTAAAACTAACATCAGGGAGATTACCGTTGCGGAGAGCTGGCCGGAACTCAAGGTATAGGTGACTTCCTGATCACGATATTTTGGCCTTATGTAAATTTGAGATTCCCGGCCGATATTAACCGTAATACTAATCCTGAACCCAGGCTATGGTTTTGAAGTATCTTACCTGTATAGATATAAAACGGGATGCTAATCTTTTCTACGATGTTACTTGTGTATGTCCTGATCTTATTATTGATCTCACCGCTTATCTTAGTTATTTCAGTCTTCAGCCCCTCTAATTTATTCTTTCTTCCCTCTAATACTTTTAAATCATTATTTATTGCATTAAAGAATTGAAAATTTATATACCTGATCTTCTCCGCGAATTTTTCCTTTGAAAGGGATTCTAGTAAATTATAATTACCTCCAAAATATCGGTTCAGGTCGGTTACCAATTCATTGACATCAATAGAAATATCAACGATTGGCTTCGATTGATTAATAATGTTGGCAACAACACCTATCGCATTTTGTAGGTCTCCAATAGTACGATGATCAATTTGAGTTAAAATTGCCGCAACTTTGTCGGCGGAAAATAATGACAAAAAGGTTGAGAACTGGCTGCTTAACGGTCCATATTGATCTTTCAATCTAGTAAAAAGCGTCCGATCAAATAATCTGTCGTTCATAGTCTGTAAACTTAAATTGTCCTGCTGCAGGAAATCTTTAAAAGGTGTTAAGAAATTATCCTCAAGCTCTTTCTTCTGAATCTCATAACTATTGTTTTGAACGTTGTAGGATGCAAAAATTTTCTCGGCTGTCTCAGTAAGTTGTTTGATAAGCTCGTCATCAGTTTTCCAATCATATCCGCATGCGGGGCAGGCACCTTCCTCCAAACTCGTCTGGTGCCTGTGTTGCCTAAATAACTGTAAAAGTTGTTCCCGTTTGGTCTTAAGTTCTGCCAGTACCTGATTTTGGGCAGACAGGCTATCCTTAAGGGTGGACAGGCGTGTAAGGTGGCTTTTAAACGCCGGGAAATCAATTCCGGCAATTTCTACATTTGTTGCCAAAAAATCAAAGTGAGCATCTTGCAAAAGAGTAGCAAATTCCGAAGATTGGATAAACCCTTTTAAGCGTTCATTGTTACTGAAACGGGTTAAATTTACCGTACGCTGATCATCTTCTTTCTGAAGCGTTTCAAAATTAATTACACTCCAGTACCGTTCCACTAGCACCTGGATAAAAGTTGAACTATTTAAAAAGTCGTTGATTTTTTTTAGGGATATCACATTTCCCAGTTGTGCTTTCTGGTCGTATAACGTTTCAATTTTTTTTACTTCATTTATATACGAATTATTTATTTCAAGATTAGCGTTATTAATGTGGTGGCTATCCCATGGAAATAATTGGTCTGGGCTATCAAGTAGTTTTTCAAAGACCATTTCGGTGAGGTCGGCTTCAAGTATTTCTGAATTCCTGCTTTTTATATCTTGTATCGCGGTGCCGAGCTGTCCTATCTTCTCTGTCAGCTTCCTTACAAAGACTTCTGTTTTGTCATGTAGTATCCTTTCTTCATTGCCTCCCAAAAGGGATATCAGAGCCTTATAACGTTCTTTTGGGTCTTCCTTGAGAAAATAGGTGTTCTCATCCTGTTCAACATAGTTTAAAACATTAAAAAGGCTTTTCAGGTTTTCGTAGCCTAAATAATTTTCCAGTTCTTTTTCATCAGATATTTCTTGTTCACCTACATACAGTTTTGAATCTGTAAAAATCTGACTAATATTATTTTTCTTTGAATATGAACCACTTGCCGCGGGGAAAACCCGTTTTAGCACAAGCTCAATTTCTGTTTCGTTTTGAAACCACGCGCAAATCTCAATCTGTTCCTCTTCATCCTTGTGTATCGGACTGTTCCTGTAAGTATATCGCTTATCGAGATTGACCTTGTTAATTTTACGTGGGGTTTTAGTGAGCAAAATTTCGATTGCTTCAAAAGCGGTTGTCTTACCATATCCATTAGGCCCATCAAAAACAATAAGGCTGTTGCCTTCAAAATTGAAGGTGATTTCTGTAAAGCATTTGAAGTTCTTTATATAAAGTTGAGATATTTTGAATCGACTCATAATTTAAAGGAGCATATTATTATCTGAAGCAAATGTTTCGATGTCAGAAACGGTTGAAATATCATTAGTGTCAATAAGAGCCAACAAGTATTGTTGCCTTGGATTTAGCGAACTGTTAATCATTTCACTAAGATTAGCTATAGATTGTTCTTCCTGTTGTGGCTGATAGTTTAAAAATGGGATTTTAATGAACAGATTTAGGAGTAGGTCGTACCATGATTGGTCTGTTTCCTCAATTAAGTTGCTGTGGTCAACTGCTATACGGTTTAAAGCCTCTACAACATTAGTGGCATCTCCAATTTTAGCTTTAAGCCCATTACAGTCACTGGCCTTATACGGCAATACGTATTTTTTGGCGTTCATATAGTTCTCTTCAGCCTTGTAAATCTCCTGATAGCTGGAAGTTATATCCCCATCATATTCCAAAAACAAGATCAGCGAAAGATTTTGGCCCACGTTACGATCCTGCAAAAGTTGGAACATCTCACTTTTTTTCTGCTCAACTACCATGCTATTTAGCATAAACTGAATGTCCTTCAGTGTTTCAGAAGTAAGTTCTGTCAGCTCTTGGAATGAGGCATACATGAGTATGAAGAAATCATCCTTATCCTCATAGTACGCAAGTTGAAGCCCCTCTCCCAGAGAGGTAACTGTCAAAGCTGAAGCTTCGGCTAATGTGTTAATTAAATTTCTCATGAATTAATATCATTTATACATTCTGTGATGCTTGAAAATCCAAATAGCCTCTTACTGTCTGTGCCCGCTGGTTCCGTTGACAGAATGTCTTGCAAATGCAACTTCACATCGTCTCTGGTTTTGGAAACATGTCGGGTAACAAATACATCGATATCCAGAGTATTGGGATACTTATAAAATTCTTCACAATGCTTTTGGAAAAGCTCTCTTCCAAGCCTGTTATCATCGTATTCATTATTGTGGTTTAATAACTGGTATCGGGTCAGTGCTCCTGCCGCATCAGCTTTTGTATATTGAAAGCTTTTTACAGCCGGGTCATCATTGATTTTTTTCAAAGCTTTTAGCGATACATTCTTTACAGTACTTTCGTCTAAGAAATTACCGTAACTCTGTCTCAGTTCTGCCGTGTTTAGGCTTTTGTGTGGGGTGGTATAGTATTCGATGAGAAGTTTCAGGTCATTCTGGTCCATCACTTCCAATTGCGCTACGAGATTATTAACCTTATGATATTCTGCTAACTCTTCGGGAACACCATGGTCGTAATCTTTAAGTTCATCTGTAAGGTATTTTAAGAACATTTTTGTGATTTCATACCAACAGATGTCCAATGTAAATGCCAAGGCAGAATTATCTATCCACTCCTGTATTTCGGATAATGGTATACTTAACACTATTCCTTTTGAATGTCGTTGCTTTACCAATTTAGATATTCTTAAACAGCAATAATTTATTTTGACAGCTACATCATCGTCGGGAAATGCAGGCCTGTTAGCTTTTATTGCATCAAATAATCTTTGGTTTATATTATCCAAAGTGTATATCCCCTGAACAGTGGTTAAAACATCTTTGCCCGCTTGATACCTGGCTTCAAAGTCTGAAAGGTCCGCATTAAAATCAGCAATAACCTTATCAGTTATCAAAGAACAATTTATGGGATCCGGCCGGGGATTCACAGAATCAACCTTTATACTCTTCCTGCCGTCAGTAGGATCCTTAGTGATGGTCTGCGTATAGTAATACTTATTTATAAGTTCTTGTATGACTTTTTTGTATTTGGAAATCTTATCTGCGTCCTTACTTAGATACGCTTTTACCTGGAAAACTTCCAGCGTGTTTGTCTTTATTGAGAAATCCTCATCCTGTTCCAGGTTTAAAGCAAAATTTGCAGGGATTGTTCCGCCCAATGTATTTATAGTTTCAATGGCTTTACAAAGTGCCACTTCACCCTGAAAAATATAACCTGACCAGCTTGGTGTTGCATCAGTACTCATAATTATCCTTTTAAATCATAAGCCTAAATGTACATATTTTTAACAATTTATTGTATTTATTACTATAAATGCTAGGTCTTTCTTGTATTCATATTCTTATTTCTCAAGTGATAAGATTATAAACAACTTTCTTGCTTACTATTTCGAAATCATTGAATATTAATTACCTTCCTAAACGTCAAGTTGATTCTTGGTAATAAAGGCTTAGCTGATTTAGGAATATGATGTTCCCAGTAGGTATTAGTAGTCCCGGACATTAAAAGCAATGTTCCATGATGCAAGGGAATCTCCAGTTGAGGCACAGATTTATCCGTCTTATGCCTGAACCGGAATGGCCTGGTCTGCCCGAAGGTTACCGAAGCAATAGAAGGGTTTCTGCCGATTTTATGTTCCTTATCTGAATGCCAGGCAACGCTGTCATTCCCATTGCGGTACAGGTTGAGCAATACGGCATTGAAGGAAATACCTGTCTCTTTTTCAACTTTTCCGCGCAATTCCAAAAGTTCTGGAGTCCACGGCAACGCGCTTTCGCCCGCTTCTTCCTGCTCGCCATACCAGGCGATCATACGGGGAGCCGTAACCACCTTATCATACATAGGCATCTGGTATTCGTGCCATGGGGTATTATGCAACAGTGCATGGTAGTATCGGTCAGCTTCTTCTTTCGGGATAAAGCCATCGTACTTCATAAGCGCCAGGTCCGGCAGGTCATATGTTTTTTTACCCTCTGTACCTGATGTGAACAGATCGGTATCATTAAATAGTGTCATAACATTCTAATCTAAGTGTGTTGTTTTCTCTTTAGCCCCAGCCATCTTATGCCTTGGCAGGTTGATTTCCTGTTCCTGCGGATACGGGGCACGATGGGTCATGGAGACATCTTCGCGCAGCTTTTCCTGCGTACGGGAACTTTCGATATCGGTTTCCTTATAACGTGGGTCGGGTATAAATGGCATCTTTTCCATTTTGGAGATTGTGATTGTAGGGAAGTGATAATCCACTTCAACCGTACCCAGCAGCAGATAGCAGCCTCCCCCTTTGAAAGGATATTCTTTCAGGCTCCCCGTGAAGTGCGCGGTATCGAAAAATTCCCCATTCGCATCAATCCAGGTCCCGAAATACATAGCACCCATCTTGGTCGGCACATGCTTACGCGAAACTAAATACGCCAGCATCTTTACCTGCTGCTTGTGGTATTTTACCAAATCACGTGCCATCACATCACCGCGGTATAGGGTCTTCAGAAGGTTGAAGGGCGTTACCGACACCGGAAACCCCAAAAATTCGATCTCGTCGAAGGCGTCCTCAAAAACCGAACGTTTCAATTCGGGAAGCTCATAATGCTGCACCGGTTCGGGCAGCAGTTGCGGCCAGCGGTTCACCGGCTTGAATCGCAGCATAATGCGCCTGGCGGTAACCAGCAGCTCGTTCTTGTTTTTGCCGGTACACCTCAGTGCCCCGATATAAATCAAAAGCTGCAGCCCCTCTATGCCAATAGGGACACGGTTTATGAAATCCTCAAGTGAGACATAATCGCCGTTTTCCTCGCGTTCTGTTACAATCAGTCCGGCAATATCATGCTGTAGTCCCTGCAGGTGCATAAAGCCCACGTAAACATCTTTGCCGTAAAGCGTGGTCTCCACATCGCTTTTGTTGATGCAGGGATTATGGATGACAGCACCTGACATCCGGGCTTCGTGCACATAGACCTCTGTGCGGTAAAAGCCGCCCTGGTTGTTGATGACCGCAACCATAAATTCAATAGGGTAGTGTACCTTGAGATAGAGGCTCTGATAACTCTCCACGGCATAGGATGCAGAATGCGCCTTGCAGAAGGAGTAGCCGGCAAAAGATTCTATCTGACGGTAAATCTCAGCACTTAGCTGCTCAGGGTGCCCTTTGGCAGCACAGGAGGCAAAAAAGTTGTCCTTCACTTTCTGCAGGGCAGCCTTCGAACGCCCCTTACCGCTCATGGCCCGGCGCAGGATGTCCCCGTCCGCCGCGGCTAGCCCGCCATAATGCAGCGTTATCTTAATAACGTCCTCCTGGTATACCATAATACCGTAGGTCTCCCCAAGCTGCTGTTCAAATACCGGATGGAAATATTCAAATTTGTCGGGGTAGTTGTGGCGGAAAATATACTCTTTCATCATTCCCGATTGCGCAACCCCCGGACGTATGATGGATGAAGCTGCCACCAAAACTTTGTAGTTATTACATTTCAGCCTGCGGAGCAATCCCCGCATCGCAGGGCTCTCGATATAAAAACAGCCTATAGTCTTCCCGCTGCTCAAAAATGCATTGCATGCAACTTCATCCTTTGAGATGGAAGTATCACGGATATTCACATCAATGCCCCTGTTTTTTTTGATAAGCTTTACCGAATCATCAATATGCCCGATACCCCGTTGGGAGAGTATGTCAAACTTATCAAATCCGATGTCTTCCGCTACGTGCATATCAAACTGTACGATAGGGAAGCCTTTTGGGGGCAACTCCAGCGCGGTAAAATCCGTAATCGGGTCTTCAGAGATCAGGATTCCGCAGGAATGCATGGAACGCTGGTTGGGATATTTCTCCATCATCATCCCATATTGATGGATCATTTTGGTAATCTCATTGCTATCATGCTGGTCCATGGGCTTTCCTGCCAGCATATCAAGCTCTTCCTTAGGCCGACCGAAAACCTTCCCCAGTTCCCTGAATATCGATTTGTATTTGAACTCCACATTGGTGCCGCAAAAAGCGACATGGTCGGCGCCATAGCGGCTGAAGATATACTCGAGGATGGTATCGCGCTCTTTCCAGGACCAGTCAATGTCAAAATCAGGCGGGCTTTTACGGTTCAGGTTCAGAAACCGCTCAAAGTAAAGATCAAGCTCTAACGGACAGATATCGGTAATGCCAAGGCAGTAGGCTATGATGCTGTTTGCGCCGCTGCCCCGGCCAATATGCAGGAATCCCATGGAATTGCTGTAGCGGATAATATCCCATGTGATCAAGAAGTAGCCGCTGAATTCCAGCTGATGGATAACCTTTAATTCTTTTTCCATACGCTCCCGGGCATCTTTGTTGTCACTCCCATAACGCCTTACAAGCCCCTGACGTGCTAAGCTGGTGAGCAGTTCAAGGTCCGTTTCCCTATTGGCCGTATAATGCTTTTTATTGCGGGGCACCCCAAACTCATATTGAAAATCACAAGCATTCATAAGCTCTTGCGTATTCCTTAGGATCTTAGGGTACCGGCTGTATTTTGCCGCGACCACGTCCTGAGCAACCATTACTTCGCCCGGGGCGCAGTAATCCGATGGGGTGAGCTTGCTCCCCAGGGTATTCAGGTCGATGGCCCGAAGGATGCGGTGCAGGTTGTATTCTTTCTTATCCCTGAAGGTCACGGGTTGCAGTACGACCATCCTTTCTTCCCATTGCTTACGGATAAGAATGGAAACATTTTCCGGTGTGATGCCAATGTACTCAAAAGGACGCAGGTTTTCCGGCAGGTTACCCACAGGGTATATGACAGCAACATGCTCAAAATTGGGTGCAAAGGAGCGAAGGGGCGTACCCTCCAGGTTATGATGTGTCCGGAGACGGTTGATCTCCCCAAGACCTTTTCGGTTTTTGGCCAAGGCTATATATAATAGCTTATTATCCTGCCGCATCTCCATACCCACGATTGCTTTTATCCCGGCATCCTTGCAGGCTTTGTAAAATTCATAGATTCCAGTCACTGTATTGATGTCGGTAAGCGCCAATGCCGTAACCCCGTACTTCGAGGCAAGGGCTACAAGCCCTTCCACGGGTATCGTACCGTAACGCAGGCTATGGAAAGAGTGGCAGTTCAGGTACATACTATAGCGCTTTATGTTTTAAAAATGCCCCGTTGCAACGCATCACGGCGTCCGCCCCGAAACGGTTCTTTATCCTGTCCATCGCCTGATACAGGGACATAAGTTCCACAGTATCCTCAAACATATTGATCTGGTAGGTCCCGCGCACCAGTTTGCTGAAACGTACCCCGACAAGGCGTAGGCTCATGCGGCGCTGGTACAGCTTCTCAAAAATATCGAGCACTGTCTTGGTGAGGGTATGGTCAGCAGAGGTATATAAAACGGCAGCCTGGCGGGTCTCGGTATCAAAATTGGAATACCTGATCTTTACCGTCACCACCGAGGTAAGCCATCCTTCGCTACGAAGTTGGTATGCCAGCTTTTCAACCATCCCGCACAATACACCGCGCAAAAACTGCAAATCAGTCGTATCCTGGTGGAAGGTGTCCTCTGTAGATAGTGATTTCCGCTCACGGTAGGGTTCGACAGGCGTATTGTCGATACCGTTCGCCTTTTTCCACAGCTCCAGACCGTTTTGCCCAATCATCTCCTGCAGGACTTTGGCAGGCATTTTTGAAAGGGTATCTATGTTACGTATCCCGATTCGGGAGAGCAGGTTAAAGGTAGCATCGCCCACCATAGGGATTTTTCGTATCGAGAGCGGGTTTAAGAATTGCTGCACCTGCTGCCTTGGTATTTCCAGGTTGCCTTTGGGCTTGCCTTCACCGGTAGCGATCTTGGACACGGTCTTATTCACCGACAGTGCGAAGCTGATTGGGAGGCCCGTTTCACGCGTGACTGCTGCGGCGAGCTCATGCGTCCATTTGTACGAACCATGGAACTTGTCCATTCCTGTAATATCAAGGTAAAATTCGTCAATAGAAGCCTTTTCCATAACAGGTGCCTTTTCCTCTATAATTTGCGTTACGGCACCTGAATATTTTGAGAAGAGTTCGTAATCCCCCTTCACTATCTTTGCTTCCGGGCACAGCCTGAGCGCCATTTTTGTTGACATGGCCGAACGTACGCCAAACTTGCGCGCCTCATACGAACACGAAGCTACCACACCCCGGTCACCCCCGCCCACAATGAGGGGAATGCCTTCAAGGGCAGCGTTTTGCAGCCTGACGCATGAGACAAAAAAAGTATCCAAATCCATATGTACAATCGAGCGTTCCATAATCATTACATTTTGTACGGAACAAAATTAGGACAGATATTCCCAAAAAAATATATATTTGCAGGGATAAATAATCCCAAAACGCTTATGTCTTTATTCTCTGACAATATCAGGCATCTCAGGATAAAAAAGGAGGTTTCGCAGTCATTCGTCGCTGAGAGCCTCTCTATAAGCCGTGACAGGCTTGCAAAATATGAAGAAGGGAAGTCCCAGCCGCCACATGAGATACTGGTACAGCTCTCAAGGTATTACCATGTAAGCATCGACCTCCTGTTGACAGCGGACATCCGTAAAATAGACCTTGATTCACTGATGAAAATGGACGATAACCGCATACTCTTACCGATTGCCGTGGATGCGCAGGGGGAAAATACGATTGAAATCATACCGCACAGAGCGAGGGCCGGATACCTCAGCGGTTACAGCGACCCGGAATTCATTGAGACCCTCCAGCATATCTCATTGCCTTTTTTGAGTAATGGAAAGTTCAGGGCGTTCCCGGTCGCGGGTGATTCTATGCCTCCCCATAAGGAAGGATCTTTCATCATAGGGCGTTATGTAGAGCAGCTCGGTGATGTCAGGGAAGGAAAAACCTATATATTGCTGACTAAAAATGAAGGCATCGTTTACAAGCGGCTCAACAGAAATGGAAAGAACAGCCTGATGCTGATCTCCGATAATACATTCTATGAGCCTTACAGCGTAAAGGCATCCGATGTGCTCGAAATCTGGGAGTATGCCTGCAGCATTGCCACAACGGAGTTTGAGCCGGATAGCCTCAGCCCCCAAAGCATACGTGAACTTCTCCTGGGCATCCGTGACGAAGTTAAAGCCCTGAAACAGATAAAAAATTAATTACACCACGACAGTAAGCGATGGACAAAACGATTAGGCTACGGATCAATAAGGAGCTGAAAAAAGAATACGAAAGGAAAATCATGAGTCTGAAAGGCAGCCTGATCGCAGGAGGCTACACCGATATTATCCATATCGATGACGAGGATGAATTGCACCATATCAATTTTTTCACGACCGACCGAAGGGATGAGGCCGTTGAGCTAATCCGTACCTATGTTGAGCAGCACACACTTGAAGCTGTTGTTATACTTCTATAAATTACAGGCTGCTCTGGCCAGGCTATTTTTCATTTAAAATCTCGCCCAGTTTGCGCTGCAGCATTTTCTTATCAGGAAGTTTGGTCTTATATTCCGCGATCATTGTAGGGGAAAGGCTGCGGCTAAGGGAATATTCCACAACTTCATTATCCTTATGCTTACACAGCAGGATGCCGATACTGGGATTCTCATTTGGTTTCTTGACATCACGGTCAAGCGCCTCAAGGTAGAAATTAAGCTGGCCCAAATGCTCCGGCCTGAATTTATCAGTTTTTAGCTCGAAAGCGACCAGGCATTGCAGGCTGCGGTGATAGAAAAGCAGGTCGATATAAAAATCGCTGTTCCCCACCTGAAGCTTATATTCTTCCCCAAAGAACAGGAAGTCTTTCCCAAGTTCCAGTATAAAATCTTTCATTCGGCGAATCAGCCCTTTTTGAAGGTCACTTTCATTATAAGCTTCCCGGAGGTTCAAAAAATCAAATATATAGCTGTCCCTGAAAGCGTTTACCGCTTCGGGGTGTATTTCTCTCAACACTGTTGAGAGTTTTGCATTGCCTATCGTTGTCCGCTCAAAAAGCCCTGCAGCTATCTGCCTTTCCAAATCCCGGAAACTATACTTTTCGTCCCTGGCTGCCCTGAGGTAAAATTCTTTTTCCTCAATGGTCCTGCACCGGGAGAATATGGCAAGGTTGTGTGACCAGCTAATTTCTCTCAACAGTGTTGAGAGTTTTGGATAGTCTTTATAATGAACCCTCTTTCAAAAAAAATAAGGCCAGCAGGATCTATATTCCGGATTTCATCCCTTAAAAATCATCTGATAAATTCGTATTCAGCTAAACACCTGAAAATGGCTAAAAAAGTGACAAAGGAAGATCTGCTGGAGTTTGGGAAGCAACTCATTGAGAATGTAACGAAGGCAATCCAACAATCATTCCCAAATGAAAAAGCTCTGGACCAGCCAGAATGGCTCAAGAGCCGCGCAGTCCGAAAAATGCTTGACATATCTGCCGGATCTTTACAGAATTTAAGAATTACAGGAAAAATGCGCTTTAAAAAAGTGCTAGGATCGTATTACTATAACAGGGAAGACCTGACGCAACTGTTTAATGAAAAAGCGCCAAAAAGTGGTACAGGATGAAATAGCAGCGGTAATAGATGCGATGGAAGCGGACCGGCGCCTTACCGTATGGCATCTCGCTCTTCTTGCCGGCATTATCGTATTGGCTTTACGTCAGGGGAGAACCAGCGAAGTCAAGGTAAGCCGTAGCCGCCTTATGGCGCTCTCACATATAAATACTTTACCGACCTATCATAAGTATTTCAAGGACCTCCAGGTCATTGGCTACATCTATTACCGGCCTTCCTATCATCCTCTCGTACGCAGTGAAGTCGACATTAGAAAGCAACCTCATTGAGAGGTTGCTTTCTAATGTCAGGCCATATTTGCTTTTTAACTCCTTCAGTTCCTGCTCAAGCTTGGATATCAATGCTATTCCTTCTTCCGGGAGTGTGGCAGATTTTTTAGCTAATTTTCCACCAAGTCTTTTCATCTGCCGGCCAACAGTCTGTTCTGCCGTGATAGCATAGGACTCCGTTTGCCGTATGGAGCTGTGCCCCAGCATTTCTTTTACCACATGTATGGGCACATCATTATTGAGGGTAACCGTGCTGCCGAACGTACGCCTTGCCTTGTGCGTATTCAGCTCGCAGTCAAAGCCGCAAAGACCTGCAATCTCTTTCAGGTAGGCGTTCATCTTTTGGTTGGATGAAACAGGCAATACCGATTCCCTGGAGTGGCACAGCGGATGCTCTTTGTATTTATCAATAATCTCAAGCGCTTTCGGCAACAGTGGTATATTGGTCTGGTTGCCGGTCTTCTGCCTTGCGGACATAATCCACTGCGCACCGTCAATGCCTGTCTTTATGTCTGCTTTTCTTAATTGGTAAGCATCAATGTAGGCCAAGCCGGTATAACACTGGAAAACAAAGATGTCCCGTACTGTTTCCAGCCTTGGGGTAGTTATGGTTACCTGCTCGAGCGTGCGCAGCTCGTTGGCTGTCAGCGGCCTCTTTACGGTTTTCGTTACCCTTCTCTTAAATGCCCTGAAGGGATCCTGAGCAATGATATTCTTATCAATGGCCCTGTTAACCACCTTTTTCATGCAGGCAATATACTTTAATGTCGAATTATTGACGCAGTTCTTCACGGTCTTCAGGTACAGTTCGTAACTGATTATGAATTCATAGTCCAGATCCCTGAACTCAATAACATCTGTAGCGTACTTGTATTTGACGAATGCCACCGCGTGAAACCGTGCGGTCTCATAGCGCTTATGTGTCGCCAAAGCATAATCCTGTGGGACAAGCGCCAGCATTTCCTCGTTATGCTTCTGAAATTCTTCAAGCAGCATGGCTTTGGAAGTGACTCTTCCTAAGACAAAGTCTATGATACGCTGTGCCGAAATTGATTTTTCAGTGTACAGCAGATCCGTCTTGTACTTGCTTATCTTCATTTCCATGGTATCCAGGAAGTGGTTCAGCGTCCTGGCATCCTCCTTGTTTCCTGTCGCCCTCTCTGTTTTTGCGTCCCAACGGCTGATGTCCCATGTCCTTTTCGTTGAGGTTTCTTTCCGGATACCATCAACGGTGATTCTCAGGTATATATACCTGATGCTTGTTTCCTTGCTGGCCGACTTCATATAGAAGCTCAAACCAAAACTTGTTTCTAACATAACTTAGTGTTTATCAATTAATAAATATAAGATTATGCCGTTCTCCAGTCAAGTCGTTAACCTTGTTTACTGGTTGTAAATCAGTTTTTTAGGTATGTTTCCGGGGCAAATTCGGGGCAATTTTTGGTGAGGCAGTAAATTGCCCCGAATTTGCCCCGAAAACTTTGAGCACTTTTGAAAAATATGTGAATTGCAGGGAAAATAAAAAAGCCTGCAAATATCAAAATTTGCAGGCTTTGAAGGCTTTTCGAGACGTTTTGTGCGTTTTTGGCAACTTTGAAAATTGTGCCTTAAACCGTCTTCGTGGAATCGCCGGGAATCGAACCCGGGTCCAAACAGGGAAGCAAAGAGCTTTCTACACGCTTAGTTTCCGCTTGGGTTTTCGTTAGTGTGCAAGGCCGGAAACTGCCACACGCTACTTAGCTTCTTAAGTCTCGATGCCCTCACGAAGCGGAAAGGCACCCAGGTATACATTTACGGTCCTCCTAATCGAAACGCCGCATACCGGGGCTTTTCAGGGGGATCCCGCCTCCCTGCCTTGCAGGGACGTGGCTTTATCTTACTTTATTCAGATTAAGCAGCAAGAGCGTAGTTATTTTCGCCGTTTAAATGTTCAAGGCAATGATGTACGGGAACAGCCTCATTTCCCGACGTGCTTACTGTCTGTTTCGGCCTGCTGTCAAAACCAGTCGACCCCAATAATCTATAGATTTGGTATACAAAAGCCGTACCAAGTAATCTAAGGCAAAGATAGCGATTTATTTTTTAATTATTAGTTGCCCACGAGTTCAATTTCTGTTATATTTGGACAAAATTTTACCATGTAAGTTATATTTTTATGCTATGCAGGCATAAAATTTGATAACCTAACATAAAAATTGCTTAAATACATAATGATGAAATTCGGAATAATAAGGGAAGGGAAAGTGCCGCCGGACAAGCGCGCTGTATTTTCGCCGAAAATGCTGAGGGCCTTCGCGGATATGTATCCGCAGGCAAAAATTAAAGTTCAACCTTCAGATATCCGTATCTTCAAAGATGAAGAATACAAAGAAATGGGGTTTGAACTAAGCAATGACATGACCGATTGCGATGTGCTTATCGGGGTAAAAGAGGTGCCTATCGATGCTTTGATACCTGAAAAAAAATATTTCTTTTTTTCGCATACCATCAAACAGCAGCCACACAACCAAAAGCTCCTTCAGGCAATCATTGATCTTGACATCGAGCTATACGATCATGAAACGATCGTAGACGAAAATAATAAAAGGCTTATCGGCTTCGGAAGGTATGCCGGGAATGTTGGTGCCTACAATGGATTCAGGGCATTTGGTGATAAATTTGAACTTTTCACTCTGCCAAAGGCTGAGTCGCTGGCAGATAAAGATGCTCTGGTGGCCAGGCTTAAAAGGCTTACACTGCCACCTGTAAAGATAGTGCTTACCGGAAAGGGTAAAGTAGGAATGGGGGCAAAGGAGATACTTGATGATATAAAGATCAAGGAGGTAGCTGTAAACGATTTCCTTACAAAGACCTATGATGTGCCGGTGTATGTACAAATAGATGTATTGGACTACAACAAGCGCAAGGACGGGAAAAAGCTGGATAACGGCGACTTTTACAGTAACCCTACAGAGTATGTTTCAGATTTTGAAAGGTTTGTAAATGTTTCTGATATTTTCATGGCCGGGCATTTTTACGGTAATAACGCTCCTGTGATACTTACGCAGGAAATGCTTAGGTCCAAAGACAATAAGATAAAAGTCGTTGCCGATATATCCTGCGATGTTGACGGACCTATAGCCTGTACAGTAAGGTCTTCTACAATAGCGGAGCCTTTTTATGGATACAATCCTGCAGAAGGCAAAGAGGTCGACATGCATCACCCTGCTGCCATTGTAGTAATGGCTGTAGATAACCTGCCGTGCGAGCTGCCTAAAGATGCAACCGAAGGATTTGGCGAAATGTTCCTGAAGCATGTGATACCGGCTTTCTATAATGGTGATAAAGATGGTATACTGAAGAGGGCAAAGATAACCGAAAAGGGCCATCTTGCCGAAAGGTTCAGCTATCTGGAAGGATATATAGAGCAAAAAGAATCAGTGCCCCATTAATGGGGCATTTTTTATTTTAGGCATTTGTAGAATTGTTTGCTACTTTTGAGAAGTAAATATTATTGAATGCCTCTTAAAAAGCTATTTTATATCATTCTGCTATTGTTTCCGTCACTGTTTAATGCTCAGGGGCTGCTGCCTTTTGTAGAAAATTTTACCAAATCGGAATACGCTGGCGACAACCAAGTCTGGAATGTAGCACAGGGTAATGACAATGCCATGTACTTTGCCAATAACCACTTTTTTCTTCGCTATAATGGTGTAAAATGGGAAAAGTATTCATTACCTAACAAGACCATTATCCGCTCGGTATTTGTTGATGGAGACCGGATATACTGTGGCTCCTACAAAGAATTTGGATATTGGGAACGCGTAAAAGGTAAAATGGTTTATGTATCGCTATCTAAAGAGAAAGACCTTTTTTTGGGTAATGCAGACAATGAAGAGATTTGGAAGGTATTTAAGCATAATGGCAAAATATATTTCCAGTCGTTCAATGAGATCTACATCCATGATGGAAGATCTGTCGACAAGGTAAAATTCCCCTACCAGATATCATATTGTTACATTATCGACAACACCATTTATGTAGCCTCAGTACGCAATGGTATGTATATCATGGAGGGAAAGAAGTTCCGTACCGTAGATGAGTGGCAGGAACTTAGAGGCAATGTTATCCATGGCATGGAAAAAAACCGTGGCGATATCTACATCTTCTCAAAAAGTAATGGGGTTTACATTGCGTCAAGGTACAAGCTAATTGCCTGGAAAAGCACTGTAAATGATGTGCTTAAAGGGGATGTAATACTTTCTGCAAAATTTATTGATGAGAATACCCTTGCTATAGGTACCGGGCTTAGAGGGTTGTACATCATCAATATGAATACCGGCGAATACCGGAACATCAACAGGAAGAATGCCCTGAAGAACAATGCAGTACTATCCATATCCCTGGACAGGGAAAAGGATATATGGCTTGGGCTTGACAATGGCATATCCCATGTTGAGGTAAATTCACCCGTATCGATATTTTCAGACGGCGAAGGCATATTGGGATCGGTTTATTCGCTTGCCACTACAGATAAAGGCTACCTTTTTGTAACCAATCACGGGATTTTTACTTACGATAACGTCCATCTAGACGCAGTGCCAAATTCACAAGGGCAGGTGTGGGATATTTATAAAAATGGCAGCGAATTCGTTATCGGGCATAATGACGGGACTTTTGTGTATAATGGCTCGGCACTCAAATGGGCGAATCCGGTAAATGGTGGGTGGAAATTCTTAAAAAGCGATTATGATAATGTCTGGTTCCAGGCGAATTACTCAGGAATAGCTATTTACGATGATATTAATGACCTGACCAAATGGAAGATACTCGACAGTATTACTAAACCCATCAGGAACATTGCGCAAAACAAGCCCGGTGAATTGTGGGCTGCTGACAATTACCGTAGTCTTTACCGCATAACCTACGGTCCGGATTTCAAGGTGAAGAAAGTGGAAAATATATCTGCCAAAAATAATATCAAGAGTGATTTTGGGGTAAGGATATTTAATTTCAGGAATGAAATATTATTCCTTATTAACAACACCTGGTATACCTACAGTGCCATTGATGCAAAACTGGTAAAGCATGATGCCTTCAACAGGACTTTCAGGAATATTACAGATATTATCCCTATCGACGACGATAATTTTATGGTTATAAAAGATGGACGGCTTTATACCATATCCAGTTCCGGTAATGAATTTGTGTGGAAACTTTTACCCGAAAAATATTATGAGGGACGGCTAATCCTGGAAAATACATTAGCGAACAGGGACGGTAACAGGTTATTGGTCAATCTGGATGATGGTTTTTTATCCTTTGAACCCAACAGGGAGAAGCCCAAAAAACACAGTATCACTATTGAGGCTTATTACCATGGCCTGCCTATTGATGAGGATACGAGCATACAGTACAATCAACCTGTACAGGTAAATGTCATTTCGGGCTATTTTGGCTTTAATCAGCCCGACCTTTTTTACAGGCTGAATGGCGAGGATTTCATTCCGGTAGAAAATGGTAATATCACCCTAAATAACCTTAGCAGCGGCATTCAGGAATTAGAGGTGTTTTATAACAACGGCGTAAATTATGTAAAGCTGGCCGATTACGATTTTAGGGTAAGCCGTCCATGGTATTTTTCCATTTTCATGATCTTAGTGTACGTTTTGGCTATATCGGGTATATTCTTCCTGTATTATCGGTGGAACAAGGTGAGATATAACCAAAAGATAAGGCTTAGTGAGGAAGAGCTTAAGCACCGTCGTGAAATACTTGAACTGGAAATGCAGGCAGAGAATAATTTAAGGCTGCAGGAATATGAAAAGCACATTCTGGAAATGGAGGTTCAGACCAAAGCATCCGAAGTGGCAGGGAAGTCATTATCAATAGCCAAGCATAGCGAAATGATAGACAGCATCCAGGAAGTGCTGGATTCTGAATCCGATGGATCTCAGATAAGGTCTAAGGTAAAGAAGATCCTTAAAACAAATGCCATTAACAAGAATGAATGGCTTAATTTCGAAAAGAACCTGCTTAAAAGTAATGAGGAATTTGTAGAAAAACTCTCGAGAAGATATCCAGATCTGACGCCTAAAGACATTAAGCTGTCGATATACCTAAAGATGAATTTATCATCAAAAGAGATAGCCCCACTTATGAACATTTCATTTCGTGGAGTGGAACTACATCGATACCGACTCCGAAAAAAGCTGGGCATTAGTACAGAGGAGAGCCTTTACAAGTTTATGATTACGATATAAAAACGTATACATAATTACCATTTTATCATCATTTTAAGTATATTATCGCATCTCATTAGTACATCATCACTACATCATCTATGTTAATTTTGATGTGTATTTTTTTAACTTAATATATTTAAAATGATTGGTTTGCATTTTAATATTTGTTGTTTGATGTAGTATATTTGAAATACAAAATGTACAGCTATAACGTTTTAGTGCTAAATTTGGGTTAAATAAAAAATTTTTAATTACCCATGAGGAAAACATTACTCAATATTAGTTTCTTATTGACGGGTGTTGCAGCATTTTCGCAAGTACCTCCAACTACTGTAAACGATTCTGTATTTAATGATTCCATCTTTTTCGATGATCAGATGGAAGAGGTTGTACTTATTGGTTACGGTACAAGAAAGGCGGGCGCGATCACTGGGTCCGTGACCCAGATCAAGGCGGCTGACATAGTGAGGACACCGGCACAATCGGCCATACAATCGATACAGGGAAAGGCAGCAGGTGTGAATATTGTCACAAATGATGAACCCGGAGGCACACCATCTATAAGGATCAGGGGACTTGGTACTGTTACAGGTGCTCGCGACCCGTTATATGTGATAGATGGGATAGAAACATCCAACCTAAATGGGATCAACCCGAATGATATTGCTACTATTGACATACTTAAAGATGCATCTTCACTTGCGATATACGGACAGAAAGGTTCGAACGGTGTGATCCTTATCACGACCAAAAAAGGTAAAGTGGGTGACATTAAGGTTTCTTATGATGCCTATTATGGACAAAAATTCATACAGCGTGAGGTTGACATGGCCAACTCGTACCGTTTTGCCTACTTTAATAACGCTGCATTGGGCGATCCTGCATACTTTAATTCGGCTCAGCCTTACAATACAAACTGGCTTGATGAGATAACAGATACAGGCCAGGTAATGAGCAATTCGATATCCCTCTCCGGAGCGTCTGAACAGGCTACCTACTATTTTGGTGCTTCAAACTATAAAGAGGAAGGTATACTTAGCGGCACAAAATTCGAAAGGACCAATGTTATCAGCAACAACACTTACAAATTATTTGATGACAAACTAAAGGTTACATCATTCATCAACCTCTCTACAAATAAGGGAACACCAAAACCTGTCAGCGCATTTACCAATGCTTATAGGCAATCGCCTGCTGTTCCTGTGCGTTTTGAGAACGGACGTTGGGGGGTGCCATTGAGGGATCCGGCTACAGGGCTTGTGAGCATTAATGGTAGCGACAGGTTCAATAACGTGGCCAATCCGGTAGCACAGCTTGCGAATTTTCATGAAGAAAATAGAAATACTACCCTTATAGGGTCTGTAAATGCAGAGCTGAAATTGTTGGAATATGTGAAATTTAATTCAAATTTTGGTGCGACTGCCAACTGGAGCAAAGGATATACGTACACTCCTACCAGGGAAATTTTCCTTACAGGCAATCCCACCCTTACGGTTGATGATTACATAGCCCAAAATCCAAACAATCCTATTATCAATACCCTGCAGCAGCGCAGGAGCACAAGCTATAGGTGGAACTGGGATAACTACGCTACCTTCAGCAAGACATTTAACGATGACCACAACGTTACGGTTGTAGCGGGCTTGTCGAGGACTACGACAAATATATCTGAATTCCTTAATGCTACGAGGCAGGATGTTCCTACGCAGTCAAACTACTGGAACCTTGACCTTGCATCCTACAATGGCGAAGTTGCCCCCGGCTCTGTGGCACAAAATAACAGTACTACACCGATCGTTTCTATTGCTTACTTTGGCAGGGCAGAGTATGATTATAAGGGCAAATACCTGTTTTCTGCATCTGTAAGGAGAGAAGGTATCAGTGCTTTTACTGAGGATAAGCGTTTTGAGATATTCCCATCGGTATCTGCCGGATGGGTGCTTACCAGCGAAGATTTCATGAAGGATGTGAAATTCCTTGACAGCTTTAAGATACGCGGCGGCTATGGCGAGGTAGGCAATGCCAATGCCAGTACCATAAACACGATCCTTTTCAACACCGGTGCTAACTATGCTTTTGGCCCGGGCCAGGAGATCCAGCCGGGTAATAATGTTCCGTTCCAGGTAGACCCGAACCTTACTTGGGAAACTATGAAGGAGATCGACTTAGGTTTTGACTTTTCGGCACTTGATTCAAGGTTGACCGGTACTTTTGATTACTATGACCGCAAGACAGATAATGTAATACTTCCGGTAGCGGTACCTACGGTGCTTTCGCCTGAGCCGGTATTGCTTAACAGCGGACTTGTGAGCAATAAGGGTGTAGAGCTATCTTTAAAATGGCAGGATAATATCGGCGACAACTTCAACTATTGGATAGGAGGCAACGTTTCGCACAATAAAAATGAGCTCGAAGAAGTATACAGCCCCTTCTTTGGTGACTACATCGGCGGAAGCCTTGGCAATGGCCAGTACACTAAGCAGGTACTTGAGGGACAGCCACTGGGTACATTCTATGTATATGAAACCACAGGATATGATTCAGATGGAGCCTTTACCTACAGCGACCAGAGGATTGCGGCAGGATCATACATCCCTACAGTTACATATGGCTTCAATTTTGGAGCCAGCTACAAAGGTGTAGACCTGTCGGTAGATGCGTACGGTGTGGGCGGCAACAAGCTTTACAACGGTAAGAAAGCACAGCGCTTTGGCGGGGAGAATGTTGAGAATGCCGTGCTTGAGAACTTCTGGCTGCCGGGTAACCCGAACGCTGCCAATCCGCGTCCGTCGAACAACGTTCCGCGTGCTTCTACCTACTACATAGAGAATGGCGATTTCCTAAGGATAAATAACATAACCCTTGGCTATACGCTGCCGCAGTTGTATGAAGGCATTGATAAAGTAAGATTGTACGTAACGGCATTAAACCCTTTCCTGTTTACAAATTACAGCGGATTCTCTCCTGAGATCGTAGGTAATGAAAATGCCAGCCCTTTGGGCAACGCAGGCATTGAGCTCGATGCCTACCCAACGAACAAGACATTCTTATTCGGCATCAACGTTAATTTCTAAACAGCATCAACAAATATAAACAGAATTGAAATGAACAAGAATTTTCCATATATAGCCATAGCAGGGATGGTGATCGTTACAGCAGCGTTCACTTCCTGTGATGACGATCTCAACGTAGACCCACAGAATGCCCTTACAGAACAGGATTTCCTAAATAATCCTGACAATGCGGTACAATTGGTGAATGGCGTATACAATAAGATGCTGGATTTTAACATGTATTCCTTTCCGTGGATAGGCATGACCAGCATTACATCAGACGATGCCGATAAAGGATCCACACCAAGCGATACCGGTTCTGATAAGCATAAACTGGACGCGTTGACCTTTGACCCTTCAGATATTTCGTTCAACGATGTATGGCAGGGCAGGTATGCCGGGATCTACAGGGCCAATAACGCTCTATTTTATCTTGAACAGCTAACGATTAACCAGTCCTTAAAAGACAGGCTGATAGGCGAAGTAAAATTCCTGAGGGCATTTTGGTATTTTGACCTGGTGCGCTGCTACGGCGATGTGCCGCTTGTTGTACAGAAGATCGACCTGAACGATACCGAAACGATAAACCAAACCGTATTCGTAAGAAGGCCAAAAGCAGATGTTTATGCCCAGATCGAAGCCGACCTTACTGATGCGATAGGTAAACTGCCGCTGAAAAGCCAATATCCTTCTGCCGATCTGGGCAGGGCTACCAAGGGCGCTGCACAGGCTTTGCTTGCAAAAGCCCACCTGTACCAGCAGGAATGGGAAGCTGCCTTTACGATGGCAGGAGAGGTGATCGGTTCGGGACAATATGATTTGATGGATGACTATGCCCAGGTATGGCGTGAAGCAGGTGAGAATGGCGCGGAATCAATATTCGAAGTACAGGCAACGCTTACCAAAGGCATGATACAATATACCGATGTTCAGGGTCCTCGCGGAACACCGGACCTTGGCTGGGGCTTTAATACGCCTTCGGTGAACCTTTCTAACTCTTATGCGGCTAACGATCCACGCAGACAGGCTACCATTATGTATGTTCCCGGCACATTGTGGGATGGATTTATTGCTCCAACGACATGGAACAACCCAAGGTATAATTATAAGTCGTACCAAAGCAGCATAGCCGAGTCGTGGAATGGCAACAAAGGTGAAACAGCAAAGAACCTCAGGCTGCTTAAATATAGCGATATCCTGCTCATAAGGGCGGAAGCAGCTTTCCATATGGGTAATACTACCGAGGCGAGCGACAGGGTAAATGAAATACGCGGCAGGGTAGGGCTTGGCGACCTTTCGGGCATTACATTACAACAGATATACAATGAAAGGCGCTGGGAAATGGCAATGGAGCACGACAGGTGGTTCGACCTGGTGCGCACCGGACAGGCACAGGCAGCCATGGCGGCTGATGGCAAAACCTTCATTGTGGGCAAGCACGAGGTATTCCCTATACCTGAAGCCCAGATCGCGGTGAGCGGTGGACTATTGACACAGAACAATTATTAACAATGCTAATACTAACTTAATTTTTTTAATTTATTTACTATGAAAACAATCAAAATTTTTGCTTACGCCCTGGCAATCACTTCAGGGTTCGTATTTACATCTTGCGGCAGCGATGATTCGGATAGCAGCCTTCCTCCAATCGGTGGATATGATAGCGCAGATGAGGTTGCTATGGCAGACCTTTTGGCTTACTGGCCGCTTGATGGTGACGGAAAAGAAGAGAAATCAGGATCTACTCCAACAAACACCGTTGGCGCTTCATGGGTTGCAGGTAAAAAAGGTCAGGCAGTAAGCCTTTCTTCAGGTTTCCTAAAGTATGGTTCGATCCCGGCTCTTAACATACAAAATGGAAGTATTACGGTGAGCTGTTGGGCTAAGATCTCTAATACAAAACCTACACCGGATGCTGAAAGCCACATTTCGCCGCTAATTTCTTTCGCAGGTGGGCCTAATGCAAACGTTGGTAACCTTGCTATCTTCGGAAATACTCACGGACTTGTGACTAGTGACTCTATCCAGATGAAAGCTGAATTCCACTTCTCGAAGCCTGATGGTACAGAGTTTGGTGGCGACGCTATAAATATGACTAAAATGGAGCAATGGATGATCGATGGCAATGCAGCCGGACAAAATCCTGCACATGCTGCTTTTGCTAATAAAATTGGCGGACAGTGGGCACATATATTGTTTACGTACGACAGCGCTACGGCTATGGTAGGCCTTTATGTGAATGGTGTTAAAATATCTAACCCGGCTTGGGAAAGCAGGAACAATGGCAACCCAATGCCAATGTCATTCTTTACTCCAAACCACCCGATCATCGGTGCACTTAATAGCGTAGCTGAAGGCACGAATGTTGATGCATGGAATAAAGCACTTACAGGCCAGGTGGATGAGATCCGCGTATACAAAAAAGCGCTTATCCAGGCTGATATTACAGCTCTTTACCAGCTTGAGGCTGCAGGAAGGTAGTTCTTAATACCTATTATAAGTTAGCCCGGCGGGTGCGCCTGCCGGGTATTTTTTTTTCCGCTTTATGCGAGAACAGTATTGCCCCCAATAATACTGTAATTCAAAAATATTTCCAAAATCATCATCAAAATCCAACAATGAAAATTATCCAGTTATTCATCATCCTTACTTTATGCATCTCCTGCTCATCATGCGATACCAAAAATGATGAGAATGATGAAAACAACCCTCCGGCAACGGAGCCGATGACCGATGAGCAGATACTTGACCTTGCTCAAAAAGATGCCCTTAAATATTTTTGGGAATATGCACACCCCAATTCAAAACTGGCACGTGAGCGATACCATACCGATGATCCCGGGAATGATGCCAATATAGTTACCACAGGCGGGTCGGGCTTTGGGCTCATGACCATAATAGTGGGTATTGAACGCGGCTTCATTCCGCGCGAAGAAGCGGTTACGAGACTACAAACAGCACTTAACTTTTTAGAGAATGCCGACAGGTTCCACGGTGCATGGCCGCATTGGATGAATGGTACCAATGGCGATGTGATCCCGTTTGGCACAGTAGACAATGGCGGTGACCTGGTGGAAACCTCATTTTTATGCCAGGGGCTGATATGCCTTCGCGAATATTTTAAAGATGGTAACGATGCTGAGCAGGCGATCGCCCAGCAAGCCGACGAACTTTGGAAAGGCGTGGACTGGAACTGGTACACAAGGGGCGGCCAGAACGCGCTATACTGGCACTGGTCTCCGGAATATGAATGGCAGCTCAACTTTAAGCTGGAAGGGTATAACGAATGCCTTATAACTTACATCATGGCAGCAGCATCGCCTACACACCCTGTAGGAGCAGCGGCTTATCACGAAGCATGGGCCCGGAACGGGAACATCGTTCACGGCGGGCAGCGTTACAACATACCTGTGGTCTTTAACTACAATGGGGCCACGGGCAATGTAGGGCCTTTGTTCTGGGCGCATTACTCTTACTTGGGAATGGATCCCCGCGGCCTTACCGACCAGTATGCAAATTACTGGACACTGGTGCAAAACCATGCGAAGATACATCATGCTTACAGTGTGGCTAACCCTTACGGTTTCCAGGGTTACAGCGATAAGGTTTGGGGATTGACAGCAAGCTATACGCGCAACCAGGATGGCTCAACAGGCTACAGCGCACACTCACCTGTAAATGACAGGGGCGTGATATCACCAACTGCCGCCTTATCATCATTCCCTTATACTCCGGCAGAATCGATGAAGCTGCTAAGGTTCGTATATGAAGATGCCGACTGGAAAGGCAGGCTTGTAGGGGTTGCAGGGCCGTATGATGCCTTTAGCATACACCATAACTGGGTTACGCCAAGATACCTGGCGATCGATCAGGGTACCATTGCCCCGATGATCGAGAACCACCGTACCGGTTTATTGTGGAACCTTTTCATGCAGGCGCCCGAGGTGCAACAGGGGATGACTACCCTTGGCTTCCACTCTACCCAGCATGGATTTTAAAACAGAATGATCAGGATTTTTTCATAGCAATTCTTTTTCAGTACCGTCTTTTACTTCGGTGGAAGACGGTATTTTTTACAAAGCATTAAATTCGAAATTACATATAATGAGATTTACCACTACCTTGTTTCTTCTTGCGGCTTGTTCTTTATCCCTGCATGCGCAGAAAAAGAAAGCCGATAAAAAAATAAAGCCCCGCGATGAGTTTATTGCCGACCTGATGGCGCAAATGACCATTGACGAAAAAATTGCGCAAACCGTGCAATTTACCGCCGATGGCACCATAACCGGCCCTAAGGGGGGGGATAACTTTATTGAAGAGATCAAGAAAGGTAATGTAGGTTCGATACTGAATGCGACCGGCGTAAAATATACCCGCGAACTGCAGGAGCTCAACCTCAGGCATTCAAGGCTTAAGATCCCATTGCTTTTTGGCTACGACGTTATCCACGGTTACAGGACGATATTCCCAATAACACTGGGCGAAACCGCAAGTTGGGACCTTGAGGCTGCTGAGCTTTCATCGAAAATAGCTGCTGACGAAGCCACGGCATCGGGCGTGCACTGGACTTTTGCCCCGATGGTCGACATTGCCCGCGATCCGCGTTGGGGCCGTGTGTCCGAGGGTTCCGGAGAAGATACATACCTGGGTTCGAAGATGGCCTATGCCCGTGTGAAGGGCTTTCAGGGTAATGACCTTAAAGCATTGAATACCATATTGGCCTGTGCCAAGCACTTTGCTGCTTATGGCGCTGCCGAGGCCGGGCGTGACTATAATACTGTTGACATGAGCGAGCGTACACTGCGCGAAATTTACCTCCCGCCATTTAAGGCTACCGTAGATGCGGGTGTGGGGACGTTCATGGCTTCATTCAACGAAATATCGGGCGTACCTGCTACAGGCAGCAAATTTTTGATGAGGGACATCCTGAAAGGCGAATGGAACTTTAAAGGCTTTGTAGTGACTGATTATACCGGGATGAATGAAATGATCATGCATGGCTATGCTAAAGATTCACTACAGGCAGGCGAACTCTCTATGAACGCCGGCATTGACATGGACATGGTGGGCGGCATATATATGAAAAACCTGAAGAAACTGCTTAGCGAAAGGCGTGTGACCGAAGCGCAAATAAACAATGCGTGTAAAAGGATATTGGAAGCCAAGTATGACCTTGGCCTTTTCGAAGATCCCTACCGTTACAACGATGCAAAAAGGGAAGCCGCAACGCTTACCAAAAAAGAATACCTTGATGCCGCAACACGCATTGCTAATAAATCAATGGTGTTGCTGAAGAACAGCAATAATGTATTGCCGCTACGCAAGGAGCAAAAGATAGCATTTGTTGGCCCTTTGGTTAGCGACGACTGGAACATCATCGGGTCATGGGCCGCTACAGGTGACCGCCAGGGTTTTGCAGTAAGCGTGCAGGAGGGTGTCAATAAAATAATTACAGATAAGGGTAAGATAACATTCGACAAAGGTGTTGAGATCGTAGACCAGCGTCGCGACATGATGCAGAAAGCCCTTGATAATGCCCGCAAAGCGGATGTGATCGTTGCCGTGATGGGTGAGTTTGAGAACATGACCGGAGAGGCGGCTTCGCGCACCAACATCGACCTGCCCGGCATTCAGAAAGAATTCCTTTCCGAGCTCAAAAAACTGGGTAAGCCGGTTGTTTTAGTACTTATGAACGGAAGGCCGCTAACCGTTAGCTGGGAAAATGACAACATGGATGCCATTCTTGAAGCCTGGTATCCGGGAACCATGGGCGGTGATGCCATTGCGCAGACACTTTATGGTCAAAACAACCCAGGCGGCAAGCTGCCGATAACATTCCCAAGAACACTGGGGCAGGTGCCGATCTATTACAACCACAAAAATACCGGAAGGCCATATCTGGGCACTTCGGACAAAGAACAGAAATACAAGTCCCGTTATATCGATTCGGATAACAGTCCCCTTTATCCGTTTGGTTACGGGCTTAGTTATACTAAGTTTGAGTATTCCAACCTGAAGCTGTCTTCAAAAAGCATCAGCATGGGCGGAAAGGTTAAAGTTAGCGTAGATGTTGCCAACACAGGTAATTATGACGGGGAAGAAGTGGTGCAGTTGTACGTGAAAGATGAGTTCGGGTCGGTAACACGCCCTGTAAAAGAGCTGAAAGGCTTCAGGAAATTGCTTTTGAAGAAAGGCGAAAGGAAAACGGTGGAGTTCGAGATCTCTACGGATGATCTGAGATTTTACAACATAGATATGAAATTCGTTGCAGAGCCGGGCGATTTTGAGGTGTCGGTAGGCGGCAGCTCTGACGCGGACCTTAAAGATAAGTTTGTGTTAGTTAAGTGAGTTTAATTTTGTTGATCTTTGTGTGTAAAGGCTGTCTGAAGGGGACAGCCTTTTTTTATCTCCAGTCCCCATCGGATCTGTTACGGCCAAAATAATAGGTAAGGCCTACAGATGCATTAAACATTTTTCCTGTAAAAGATTTAAGCGGGCCATCGCCTTTTGGAGGATGGATCCCATCAAACCTGAAGTGTTGGGTCATATTCAGGATAAATGACGTATCTAGAGTAAGTGCCAGCGATCTGTTGAGGTAAAGTTGCGGAGTAATCCCAAGGATCACATTCCCTATTTTATCGGTACCGGATTCAGTTTGGGAGGTTAGCGATGAATAGCCTAATCCGCCATGAGCCAAAAGATTAATATTTTTTCCACCACCATTCGTAAGGCTAATGGAGCGCCCAAGATTGTATACAGCCTGTACCGAGTAACGTTTGTAGTTGGATCCGAGCTCCGGGTTATCTCCTGTTCGGAACTTGTCTGATCCGTGATCGAATTTGATCCCCCAATATTCATCGACCATATACCTGAAGCCAATTTCGTAATGTGAAAAACCGGTAATGCCTGGGTCTCCGGAAATACCCATCCCGTAAGCAGCCTCAATGGAATATTGGTCATTTGGCTTTTGGCACCAACATAGCACGGGTATAAGTAACATAAATAAATAGAACGATCTTCTCATAGTGTCGGCATTGCGTTATTGTTTTGCAAATATAGGCTTAAACATTTGTAAACAATAAAAACCTACCTGAGGGTATCTGCGTATATATGCATGATGATCGATGGTGTAGGAATGGTTGCTATGAAAACTCCATGACAGTGTTGTTTATTTTTATTGGTTAGAATGGTAAGGGCGCATTTAGTTGTGCCCTTATTTTTTGTTAACCTTTTCCACTAATGCTATGAATTGAATACTTTTGCAAAAACAAATACGTTTCGCGCAAAATGCTCGCAGTTAAGAATATTTCATTTGGTTATACCGACACTACCATACTACATAACATTAGTTTTAATGCAAAGACCGGGCAGAACATTGCCGTCATTGGCGAAAGTGGCTGCGGAAAGAGTACGCTGCTCAAAACCATTTATGGGCTATATGACCTGAATGAAGGGGAGATAACCTATAAAGGTGAACCGGTTACCGGCCCTAAGCATAACCTGATACCCGGGATGCCTTACATGAAATACCTCGCGCAGGACTTTGACCTGATGCCTTTTGTGACTGCTGCCGAGAATGTGGGCAGTTTCCTTTCCAATTTTTATCCTGAAGAAAAGCAGCAGCGCATACGAGAACTGCTAGATATTGTAGAGATGGGGGCTTTTGCCGATGTAAAGGCTAAATTCCTTAGTGGCGGCCAGCAGCAACGCATAGCCCTGGCAAAAGTGCTGGCGCTGGAACCCGAGATCCTTTTGCTCGATGAACCTTTTAGCCACATTGATAATTTCCGGAAGAATGCCCTGCGCCGCAACCTGTTCGCCTACCTGAAGCAGAAAGGTATTACCGTTATCGTTGCCACGCACGACAGCACCGATGCACTTTCGTTCGCCGATGAGACCATTGTGCTAAAAAGCGGCAGGATACTTGACAAGGCACCATCAAAGGAAATTTATTACCATCCGAAAGATAAATATACCGCCTCACTGTTCGGGGAGGTGAACGAGATAAAGCTCGAATTCCTCACACTTACCCAAAACCCGGAGGAGACCGTACTCATCTACCCGCACCAGCTAAAGATCACCCAAGGCGGCCCACTTAATGTTACAGTAAAACAATGCTACTTTAAAGGCAACCGCTATCTTATAAAGGCTGCGCTCCATAGGCAGGTGGTCTTCTTTGAGCATTACAAGGAGCTGGAAGTTAATTCGGAGGTGACACTGGCCGTTGACAGGAATGCTTTTGGGTAAAAAACAAAACCCGCACGATGTACGGGCCGTCTATCATCTATTATCTAAAAGTCTATAATCTCTACTTCCCTTTATTCTTCACATATTTCTCCAGCCACTGGTCCTGTTCCCACAGCAGGTGCAGTATGCTTTCGATGGCGGAGTAGCCATGGCTTTCTTTCGGGAGCAATACAAGTCGTGCCGGCGCGCCAAAACCTTTCAGTGCATTAAAGTAGCGCTCGCTCTGCATCGGGAAGGTACCGCTGTTGTTATCAGCTTCACCATGTATCAGTAGCAAAGGTGTCTTCATTTTGTCGGCATGCGAAAAAGGCGACATGGCGTTATAAACCTCGGGCGCTTCCCAGTAATTACGCTCTTCGCTTTGAAAGCCAAATGGGGTAAGCGTCCTGTTATATGCCCCGCTGCGGGCAATACCCGCCGCGAAAAGGTCGGAATGCGTGAGCAGGTTGGCCGTCATGAACGCGCCGTATGAGTGTCCGCCCACAGCTACACGCGTGCGGTCGATATAGCCTAATGCATCAACCGCGTCAATAGCAGCTTTGGCATCGGCGACCAACTGTGTAATGAAGGTATCATTCGGTTCTTCCTTGCCTTCGCCAATTATAGGGAATGACGCATCATCCAGTACCGCATAGCCGCGTGTTACCCAATATACAGGCGAACCATAGTTGGGATAGGTGAAGTCATTAGCGTTTGAAGTGGTTTGCGAGGCGCTGTTCTTATCCTTGAATTCTGCCGGGTAAGCCCAAATGATGAGCGGCAGCTTCTCCTTTTTCTTTTTATCGTAGCCCGCCGGTAAGTATAGTGTTCCCGAAAGGTCCAGGCCATCAGCCCGTTTGTACTTAATCACTTCCTTGCTGACATTTTCGATCTTTTTAAACGGATTTTGGAAGAAGCTCACCGCAACCGGTGCACTTTTCTTTTTGATGTTGATAAGGTAATAGTTCGGGTACTGGTTTTTCGACTCCAACTGCACAAGTACCTCACCTTTTTTAGCATCAATGATAGAAACCAATGACTCTTTCTTATCAGTATACTTTGACTGGTACAGCCTCGTTTTCTTTTTGGAGGCAAGGTTGAACTGGTCGATGAACGGGAATTGTCCTTTATCGGTAAATCCGTCACCGATAAGGTAGGCATTGCCGTTCTCGATATTCAGCACATAGCGGCCCCACTCGTTGCGGCGGGTATCGAACGATCCCGGATCACTGTAGGTATCCTGGTAATTCCTGTCAAATATAACTTCAGGCTTTTGCGATGCATCCGATGGGTTGAAGATGTATGTTTTAGTATTGCGGGTATTCCACCAACGATCATTTATCAATGCAAGGTTGTCTGTACCCCAGGTAATTCCTGCATAACGGTTGGCCGTTTTTACAACACTTCTCGGTTTTTGCGTAAATGGCGCGGGCAATTCGAATATTTCATCACGGAAGGGAACTTCCACGGCCGGGTCACCACCGTCGAGCGCTTCGACCCAAACTAATGTGGCGGGCTTATCGGCTCTCCAGCTGATGCCGCGTTTTCCTTTTTCTGTAGCCATAAAGCCTTTCGGCATGTCCTCGATCAATGGCTTTTCGTTAAAGGTCTGTACCATTTTACCGTTCGCATCATACAAAATGCTCTTGGTTGGGAAACGGTCCAGTGTAACAATATACGAGAATGGCTTATGAAGCGTAGTTACCATTACATAATTGCCATCGGGCGAAAAACTGATGCCGCTGAACATGGCCGCCTCTTTCCATTTAATGCTTTTTCCGTCGAGAGTAACTTTATAGAGTTCCGATGTAGTAAGGTTCTCAAAGTTAGTTTCATCGTTCTTTTTCTTCAGGAGGTCCTGATAGGTACGGTTCTGTGCTTTTGTACCATCGCTCACGGTTACTGTTGGCCCTGAAGGTATCGCGCTTGCGGTATTGATGAGCGCAGCCTTATTGGCAGGCAGCATTTTAACGAGCAGGGCGTTACTATCGCGGAACCAGCTTACAGGGTTGCCCATGTTCGCATTGGCAGCAGCTTCGGTAAGTTTTTTTGCTTCCAGCGTTTTGATGTCTAAAAGCCAAACCTCTACACCGGTAGCGGTAGTATTGGTAAACGCCATTTTGGTTTCGTCCGGCGACCATGCAAAGTTGGCCATCTTCGGGTTTTGCGGGAGGCCCTTAACCTGAACAGGCTCTTTATCCTTCAGTTTTTTAAACTTCAGGTTATTTACATAGGTAACCGTACTGGAAATGTTGGTCTTTGGATTGATGCGCAGTCCGCCCAGCTTCAGCTCGTCTTCCGAAAGATCTTCAAGGGTCTTGTACGCATTGCGGTACATCAGCAGCATGAAGGTATTTTTGCTGTCCATCGAAACGGACGGCGCCCTTTCCACATCCACCAATTCAAGTATCTCTTTTGGCGGTTTTTGGTAGGTGAGGTTCTCCTGGGCCATTGCGGTGATCCCCGTAAGGATGAGTGCTGCAATTGTAAAAATTGATCTTATCATTGGGTTCGTTTTTCAAAATATGTCGAAGATAGGGATATGTTGTTACAGTTGCGAACGCTTTTGCCAATTAAAATACCGATAACGTAAAAAATAACAAACTATAGGTTTTCTTTTTTACGGAATGTTTATTTTTACAGCTTCGTTCCTACTAAATAATTAATATTCAAATGTATCATTCAAAAATAACCGGCCTCGGGCATTACGTTCCTGATAATATTGTAACCAATGACGACCTCTCCAAAATTATGGAGACCAATGACGAATGGATACAGGAACGTACCGGGATCAAAGAAAGGCGCCATGTGGTTCCAGGCGGAGAGGACACCACCACTACAATGGGTGTTAAGGCTGCCAAAATTGCCATTGAGCGCGCCGGCATCGACAAGGAAGATATCGATTTCATTGTGTTCGCGACCCTTAGTCCGGATTATTACTTTCCTGGCCCCGGCGTATTGGTGCAAAGGGATCTGGGCATGAAACGCACTGTGGGCGCGCTTGATGTGCGCAACCAATGCTCCGGCTTTATTTATGCGCTTTCAGTAGCCGACCAGTTCATTAAGACGGGTATGTACAAAAATATCCTCATCATCGGTTCTGAGCTTCATTCTAAAGGCTTGGACATGACTACACGTGGCCGCGGAGTATCGGTAATATTTGGCGATGGGGCGGGGGCAGCGGTCCTGTCACGTGAAGAGGATGCTACTAAAGGCATACTTTCGACACACCTGCATTCCGAAGGTCAGCATGCTGAAGAGCTTTCACTTATCGCGCCGGGCATGGGCAAGCGCTGGGTAAGCGATATCATTGCCGACAATGACCCTAATGATGAAAGTTACTACCCGTACATGAACGGCCAGTTCGTGTTCAAGAATGCGGTGGTTCGCTTCAGCGAAGTGATCATGGAGGGGCTTAAAGCCAATGATCTACAGGTAAGCGACATTGACATGCTTATACCGCACCAGGCCAACCTGAGGATATCGCAATTCATACAGCAAAAGTTCGGCCTGCGCGACGAACAAGTACATAACAACATCATGAAGTATGGCAACACTACGGCGGCATCGGTGCCTATCGCACTGACAGAAGCGTGGGAACAGGGCAAGATAAAAGAAGGCGATACGGTGGTACTGGCTGCTTTCGGTAGCGGGTTCACATGGGGAAGCGCGATCATTAAGTGGTAGAGTTATTTCAGATTGTAGATTTTAGATTTTAGATTGAGCTTCACTCGGGTGTATCAATCTTTACCAAATTCATTCTGATACGCTTTGTTATTTATCTTCGCTGAACCACTACGTTAGGTTTCGACCGTAGCGCAGCGGAGTACAGAGATCTCAAAATACTCCACTATATTAATGCCTCCGCAAACAAAAGCTTCGGGGGCGTTTTTTATTTACTTTTGGGAAAAACTATTGCAGTATGGCATTCAGGCATTCTATCTTTATATTTTTATGTTTATCAATATTTATTTCCTGTCGGAAAGAACCTGAAAGTATTCCTGAACCTGTCGAAGAGCAAGCGATCGAAACTTCCGTGCCAAGCCTGTCGAAATACAGCGGGTTTTGGCTTTCGGAAAGTTATGTCAATGCGATTAAGAACCTAAAATCCGTTGACAGCGCGACTTTTGTGCAAAAGAGCATGGCGATTGGGTTTAGGATTATCCCTGATACCATTTCGAACAAGTCGGCCCTTCTTAACGTGCTGTGGCATTCAGAAGGCAGCACTGAAAGAGTTTATGCCGATGATAACCAAATGTTGTACTTTAATCCTCCCCGCCCTGACTATCCGCTGAAACCTTTTATCATTGGTTTAAAAAATAATAAAATGGAGCTGGAATTTCCAGATACGGGTAAAAAAGAATATTACCTGCGTTACGAAAATCAGTATCAGGCCCTAAACCAATTGCTTTTTGCCGGAAAGTACAGGGATGCCATTACAAATGTTGCAATAGAACTTACAGAAGGCGGTAAAGTAAGCGGAATTACCGATGTGATAACCTATAATCCTGTTTTCCAATTTGACGAATCCAATATTGAAGGCGTCGATGTTCTTTTCTTTTATAATGGGGAAAAGCGCAGTGAGAAAATGGGTTATGATTATCAATTAGCCTACCAGTACAAATTTGAAGGTGATACCCTTAAATTGTATGAAGTTCCGGAAAATTACGGCATCGAACCGGGTCCCTTAAAGTATAAGCTGGTAAAGCGCTAATGATGATCTGGATTTTCTTTGCCTTAATTACAGGTATGGCTGCTTACTACTTCCTCCCCGGAAAAAAACTTCCTCCGGGGAAAACAATCAGCTGCCTGGTCGTCTACAAATCCAGGCGCAAAATGGAGGCTTGGTCCGGTAACGAATTGCTGAAAACCTACACTATTTCGTTAGGTAAAGATCCAATTGGCCATAAGCAATTCGAAGGTGACTGCAAAACCCCGGAAGGCATTTACCATATTTACGGTCGTAACCCCAACAGCGCCTTTTACAAAAACCTCGGTATATCATATCCTAATCCTGACGATAGTGCCCATGCCGAAAAGCTGGGCAAATCACCCGGCGGCGACATCAAGATACACGGGCTGCGTAACGGCAGGGGATACCGCGGTAAACTCCACCGCTGGAAAGACTGGACCGCGGGTTGCATTGCCGTGACAAATAACGAAATGGAGGAATTGTACGGGGCGGTTGAGGATGGGGCTGTGATAGAGATTTTTGGGTAGTTTGTAGTGGCAGTTTAATTTTATAATTTACTATCTAACAAGTAGTCATTGTGAAGAACGAAGCGATCTTTCTATATAAAACCTGAAATACCATAGAAAGATCGCCGCGCTCCGGTCCTCCGCTCGCGATGACATCCCCACCAACCCTCAAACTTTAAAGCTTAAAACAAAAAAACTAAAATTTCCATTGCCATTCCAAATTTTATAATTTACTTTGCAATTCAAAGTACTTTTATATGGAAAATTACTTACGGGACATACAGGACATCAGGAAGATGATGGACCGCTCCACACAATTCCTCTCCCTTAGCGGGCTTGCGGGTATCCTTGCAGGCATCTATGCACTGCTGGGCGCGTATGCCGCAAAGCAGGTGTACGACATGAACTATGGCAATTACATCACACTGGAGAGCAATTCATTCAAAGCCATTGTGGGGATCGCGCTTGCGGTACTGTTAATGTCGGTCGTGACGGCTTTCCTGCTTACCGCGCGCAAAGCTAAAAGGAGTGGCGAATCTATGTGGAACTCTACCTCAAAGAGGCTGGCCGTTAACTTTTTGATACCTTTAGGTACAGGAGGAATATTTTGTCTGCTCCTACTGCGTAATGGTTACTATGGCCTTATTGCGCCGGTAACGCTCATTTTCTACGGGCTTGCCTGTGTGAATGCCAGTAAGTACACCATGCGCGATGTACGATACCTTGGCCTTACTGTTATCCTCATTGGATTGGTTGCCACCGAATTCACAGGCTATGGGCTGGAGTTCTGGGCGCTGGGCTTTGGCGTATGCCACATTTTGTACGGATCTGTGATGTACTATAAATACGACCGCAAGCAATAGTTTGAAAAATATACTGCAACATATTAACAAGGCTTTTGACCATCGCATACGCCTCGGGATCATGAGCATCCTGATGGTGAACGAGCATGCCGACTTCAATACCCTCAAGGAATTGCTGGGGGTGACCGACGGTAACCTCGCCAGCCATGCCAAAGCCCTGGAAGCAGAGAAATACATAATGATCGAAAAGCAGTTCATTGGCAAAAAGCCGAATACCCGTTACGTTGCCACAAAAGAGGGAAGAAAGGCATTCCGCGACCACCTTGATGCCCTTGAAAAACTGATCCAAAAGCGTTAAAACTATTTTTTTATCCATAAACTTTGAAATACAAAGTACTTTTAAAATAAATAATTATGAAAACTATCCGATCACCGCTCACTAGATCCTTCAGGCAGTGCGTTATGCTGCTGTTTATCACAACTTTTTGCTTCGGGATGCTCATGATCAGGGCTACGATTACCCATAGCCTTTTTTACTTTTTCCTTGTATGGAACCTGTTCCTTGCCGCGGTGCCATTTGTAATTACCACATTTATGCTCAACAGGGCAGGGGTTCAGCAAAGCAGGCCTTTATTTTACATAGCATTTATCAGCTGGCTGCTTTTCCTGCCCAATGCACCGTACCTCATTACCGACTTTGTCCATCTGGGTAAAGCTCAGGGAGTGCCTTTGTGGTTCGATGTACTGCTGCTGATCTCTTTTGCGATAACGGGACTGCTGCTGGCTGTCGCCTCAATGCGGCCTATGCACACAATGCTCATTGCCCGGTTCAGTTCCGGTTTTGCTGCAAAGGCAATGGTCGCTGCCTGTTTCCTCAGCGGCTTTGGGGTATACCTGGGCAGGGTATTGCGCTACAACAGTTGGGATGTACTGCACAGGCCGTTCGAGCTTACAGGCGATATACTTACGAGCCTTATCGCTGCCGAAAGCTACCGCACCGCCTGGGGGATAACACTTGGTTTTGGCACGTTGATGTACCTGCTTTACCTGGTAAGCCGTACTATTTCTTTTCAAAAAAATTTATAGATGTGCTTTGAATTTCAAAGTAGAATAACCAAAAAATGAAAAATATGAAACGACTTTTTAAAGCCGGAACAGCCCCGGTAACACCAACTGAACTTATCCATTATCCTGAGGGCAGCCTTGGCCTGCACCTTGGTAAGTTCCTGCGGAGTAACTACAAAACAGGACCGGCACCGGATGTAGAGGATGTTTTCCGCTTATTGCTTACAAGCGATGCCTCCAATAAGGAAGAGATAGGAATGCACTATTACCTGTCAGGTAACGGAGACAACGGCCTGCGCAGGCTGATGATCATGGGGGTAGGGGCGGTATGCTTTCCGCATATGATTATCTATTTCTGTAGAAGGTACCGTGACGGGAGGAAGGCCCTGCGCTTTTTCGACCTTGACCATTACAGGATGCTGCACTTGCCGATCGATAGGATAAAAGATGCTTTTTTAATACGATAAAAGTGAGATCATGGAAGATATTAAACCTTACGACATCCCGCTCGACGTACTGCGGACACTGCGCATACCCGGGACAGTTTTCTTAACATCATTGATCGTAGGTACCCTTCTCCTGCTTGCTTTCCTTTTTACAGGCGAGACGGGATGGGTGGGCATCGGGTATTTTTATGTAATGTTCGCTGTTGCTGCTAATCTGCTGGTTTTGATCAGCATGATGATTTATGCTTTCAGGAAGCGTGACTACAGGTCTCTTATCCTTCGAAATGCGGCCATCCTGCTGGTAAACATCCCGATCGCTCTTGCCTACTTTTGGATCGCTATGGGCTATTTAAGAGGATGAGCGTGAAAACATCTACCGAAATAACTGCCCTCGACAATATCTATATGGCACAAAGGGCATTTTGGTGGTCGCTGGGAATAGGTACCATATTTGAACTTGCATTTATCGTTACCGGATGGCCGGGAATAGCATTGGCTGAATTTTCTACATAATTGCTGCGGTGCTGTTTAACCTCGTCGTGTTCCTGAACAATGTCATCTTCCTATGCCTTAACAAGGAATACCGCCTGCCGCTGCTGGCGTATACACTGCTGATGTTGCTGAACATCCCAATAGCTTTTACCTACTTTCTTATTCTAACCTGGAAAATATGACTATGAAAAACAGGAGTGCACAACACTACATAAACATTGCCAGGATCACATTTTCGGTTAGCCTGTGCGCCGAAATTGCCTTCCGGATTGCCAATGTTTTGACTAAGAAGGAAATATGGATACTTTATCTAATGATGTTTACCGTTGTTTCCTCCTTCTTGAACTTTGTTTTGCTTGTCTGGATGAATTTGGCCAATACTGATAAAGAAAAGGATAAAGCAGTGTTCCTCAATTCCTTGCTGCTTATGCTTTCCCCTCTATTACCATTCCTGTTTACACTAATATTCTAATAATCAAAAATCAATAACTATGGAGATCTCCAACCACGATCACAACGAAAAACCCAACACGGAACCAAATATTAATTTCATGCGATCTACCACCGCAAAGATCATCATGGTAGGCGTGCTAACCCTTGTGCTGCTCATTCCGCTGCAGTATGTGAAAAATCTTATCGAGGAACGTTCCCAAAGCCAAAAGAAGACAGAAGAGGGCATTACCCGCCAGTGGGGCGATAACGTATATATTTACGGACCTGTACTAAAAGTACCTTACCAAACATCATCCTCAATAGAATATGCGTACCTGTTCCCTGAAAAGCTGGCTGCTGATGCCGATGTACAGTCGGAATCCCGCAGGCAGAGCATGTATGAGGCCTCTATATTCAATGCCAAAGTAAAGTTTGAAGGTAATTTTGGTGCCCCCGACCTGAGTAAAACTGCGATACTCCCTGAGAATTTGCAGTGGGAGAGGGCCACGATACTTATGAATACTAATGGGCTCAAGAGCATCAGAGGGACTGTAGCCGTCAATTTTAACGGTACTAAGTATACTATGGAGCCTGTTGCAAATGAGGATACAGGCGATTCACTGATATCCTTGGAAACAAAGCCGATCAACCTGAGCGCTGCCCGAAGCGGGAAAATGCCGTTTAGTATGGATGTTAGCTACAGTGGTACCAAACGGTTGGGTATCGCCCCGATCGGTAAGATAACCGAAACGAAAATGACCTCCAACTGGCATTCGCCAAAATTCAGCGGCTATATATTACCTGAAAAGCAATCAGTTTCCGATAATGGATTTAGCGCGACCTGGAAAATATCGCAACTCAACAGGCCGTTTGCTCAGCAGCATTTAGGGAAATTACCTAACTTAAAAGGCTATAGCTTTTATGTGGACCTCCTTATCCCTGTGGACGAATACCAGCAAAATATGCGGGCCTCAAAATATGGATTCCTTGTGATAGGACTTACCTTCCTCATATTTTTCCTGATCCAAAGCATCAGCAAGATCAGTATACATATCTTCCAGTATACCATGATCGGGCTTGCATTGGTGATGTTCTACACTCTGCTCATTTCAATAACCGAGCACAGCAGCTTCATGGCAGCTTATCTTATTGCGGGAATATCAGTTGTAGCCATGATAACGCTCTATTCCATTTCGATATTGAAAGATCGCAAATTCCCTATGTTCATCGGGGCATCGCTCAGTGCGCTGTATACATTTATTTACGTGATCATCCAGCTTGAAAATTATGCACTATTGGCAGGCAGCATTGGGCTGTTCCTTATACTGGGTGCAGTAATGTACTTTTCACGCAAGATCGACTGGAGTAAATAATAAGAATGAATTAAGATCCCATTTTTAGTTTTTTAGTTACCCGCGGTATGTTTCAGTACACCCGCGGGTTTTTATTTTCTATATAGGATAAGATCCCTGCATTGCCGAAATGTAACGAAGTGGTTGAGTGAAGCTAAATGACGACCAAATATTTTATAACAATTCCTCTACCTTTATCATCGTATCTTCCTCTATTTTAAACGTTTTCCCTTTTACCTTGATGACATCCCCTACATTAAACTTTTTATACTGCTTGGGATCTTTCAGGTTCGGGATGCTTATGGTTGCAAAATACACTTCACCACTGGCCATATAAATTTTCGCGGTATAACCGTCCTTGCCATTATTGATCTCTGTTATTTTTCCTTCAACAGTGATATCAGTGCCCTCGGTAAGCTGGGCGCTTTTATCGGCAACTTCCTCCTCAGGGTTAACACTATCCACATCGGTGGCGGTTTTGTCAACTACTTCCTGTACTGCAGGCTCTTCATTAACAGTTTCTGTCTCTTTCTTTTCATTGCATGCAAATGCCAAAAAGGCGATGAATGCGAGGGCAACAATTCTATTTTTCATGATCATTATTTTTCGTAAAGATAGCCCTTTTCGCACAGGGAATATGTTATCAAAAACAAAAAACCGCTCCTGATAAGGAACGGTTTTGTTATAGTCTTTAACGGTGATCAATGGCCTGAACCTACTTCCACCTCATGTGCAATGCCCTGTTGTTTCAGTATGGCAAAAACCTTCCATCCATAGAAGGCAAGGTAGCCGAAGCAAAGTACTGGTATAAAGTACGAGTGGTGAATTCCAATGATGTCGGCGATCTTACCCTGTAGCGGTGGAATGATACCGCCACCAAGGATCATCATTACAAGGAAAGCAGATCCCTGAGATGTATATTTACCAATACCGGCAATAGCTAAAGCAAATATCGATGGCCACATGATACTACAGAAAAGCCCGCCGCTCATAAAAGCATAGATGGCTACCTGTCCGGTAGAGAAGAGTCCAATAGTCATTGCTATGATTCCGAACAAACCAAAGATCATAAGGGTTTTTGCTGGACGGTCCTGCCCAAGGAAGAATCCGATGATCTGGATCAATACTACACCCGCGTAAGCATACAGTGGCCCTACATCCTGTCCTGTAATTGCATTAACACCAAGTACTACCCCGAAAGCAACGTAGGGTACTATGATAAGCAATATTTTTTTCATTGAATTGGAAGGGTTGAACACCGATATAGCACCTGCCCAACGGCCGATCATAAGGCTTCCCCAATACATTGAAATGTATGGTGCGATAGCAGCACCGGTAAGGCTTCCGAATTCAGGGGTACCTAACAGCTCACCAAGATTACTCTGTATCGTAACTTCAACACCTACATAGGTAAAAATAGCAAGCATACCCAAAACAAGTTGCGGATAACGCATGGCACCCCAACCTTCAGGTTTGCTTTTTGCAGCGACATTGGCATATAGCAATCCGAAAACAATTATAAGCAGTGTTGCAATGGTTAGGCCAAGACCCAGTAGATCCTGTTCCCTGTTCTCTCCTGTAAACCTCCTGATATATTCCGGATCTTCATATCTTGAAAAGATATATCCAAATATACCTGCCAATACAAGTGTGATAGTAACAAGGGTTGTAAGCGCTTTTTTAGCCGGTTCGAAAGTCGAATCCATTTTCCCTGAAGGAAGCTTCTTAGAAAATGCGAAAAGCGCGGCGGCTATAAGGAACAATGCCCCAACACACATATAAAGTATTTCCATCTTATCAAGCTCAACTGTCTTGATATATTCTTTCAGGTCGTCTCCTGTAAGTATAACACCAAACAGGGCCATGGTTACTACTATCGGGCCAATAGTTGTTCCGAAAGAATTAATTCCCCCGGTAAGGTTAAGACGATTTGATGCGGTGTGTGGCTCGCCGAGTGAAGCAGCAAAAGGCTGTGCTGCTGTCTGCTGCAATGAGAAGCCTAATGCTACAATGAATAATGCACCAAGTATCATACCGTAGTTGCCGGCATTTACCGCCATTATCATCGCACCGGCTCCCAGTGTACTTACCAATAAGCCGTAAACAATGCCTTTTTTAAAACCCCAGGAATTGAGGATGTCTTTTTTTACAGAAGAACTGAAAATAAAAAGCAAAAGAGCGCCTAAATAATAAGCACCGTAAAATGCAAAGTCGATCAGCTGGCTCTGGAACTGGTCCAGTCCGAATCTTTCCTTGCAAAATGGGATGAATACGCCATTCGAAGCGCCGATGAATCCCCAGAAGAAGAATACCGACACCAGCGTATACAGCGCAGGATAATTAGTTTTAGTTTGTTCTGAACTCATAGATGTTTAAAGGGTTAATGTGAATATTTGGATTTTAGAATTTGGTTACTCTGATCTTTTGATCTCTGTCCGTGGCCCTATGCCATTAGCATTAAAAGCCTCGATCTGGAAATAGTAGGCATCGCTGCGGTCCAGTCCGCTAAAGTAATACTCATTTTTGCCATATACCATAATTGAACCGTATAATTTATCGGCAGATTTGCCAAAATAGATCACATAGCCATCGGCATTTGGCTCCTGCTGCCATTTGAACCATACATTGCGGCGCTCACCTTTCTTTTTAGCCTCGGCGCGCAAAGGAACGAAATTTTTCACTTCACCCGGCTTTTCGCTATTGCCTTTGCCAAATACCCTGAACCCGCACAATGCGAACTTACCGGTTGGCATGGCAATGTTCTCCAGCTTCAGGTAGCGGGCAGCGACCGGTTTGCTTAGCTCGATGTAGTCATGCGGAACGTCTTTTATGTTTTTGCTTTTGTCTACGAGCACGCCCCATTTCTTCCCATCATCCGACGAGTAAATAACGTACTTGTGCCCTGTAGTGGTAGCAGGTTTGCCCATCAGTTCGGCATCCTGATCGGCGTAATTGATCTGTATCGCATTGATGGTGTTTTCCCCTCCCAGGTCTGTTATGATGTATTCGCCTTTGTTAGCTGTTTTGGCGCTCCAGTAGGTCTTGATGTCCTCATCCACGGCAAAATTGGGTTGGAAACCGCCGAGTGTCGACGATACCTGCACAGGCTTGTTGTAGTTGAGCAGCATCCATCCGGCAAATGATGCCATGCCGTCATGCCCTTTCTTTTGCGCTGGAAGATAGGTTGGGTGATCGCCATAGGCTGTGTTGCTGTACATAACGCCATCTTTGTCAAAACCGGCAGGCCATATGCCTAAACGCCTCTCAAAGTTATTTTTTACAGAAAGCACCACTGTAGATATGTGCCAGTAAGCATTACTGGAATCCTGGTAGGTAGCGCCATGTCCGGCCCCGCGAGCAAAACCGCCCGGTTTGTAGGAGAACGGGTTGTGCGGCTGGTATTCGAACGGTCCAAGCGGGTTAGTGCCAACGTAAACGCCATCGGCATACCCACTGAACTCAGTGCCCGGCGCGCCATATTGCAGGTAGTATTTACCGTTATGCTTTGTCATGAAAGCCCCTTCGGTAAAAGGCTGTAAAAAGGTATTGTCATTATGTTCGCCAAAGCGCTCCCAGCCATGCTCATCGTCGTTCAGCGCCAAAACGGGTATCACTTCGCCTTCAGGCTGGAATGTCTTGCGGTTAAGTTTCACACCATACAGCGGATACAGGTTACTCGAACCGTAGTACAGGTACACCTCGTCCTTTTCCTTATCCCAAAATATTTGCGGGTCCCAGGCACCGGCCTCAAATTTATGAACGAGCTCCTTCCAGTTGTCACCTTCAGGCTTCGTGCTCATCCAAATGGGAAAGTCTTTGCTATGTGTAGATCCTACCACCAACAATGTATCATTTACAAATGATACCGATGGTGCGCACAACTCATCATATACCTTATGCTCAGGCCTGAGGAACTTTCGCGGAATGAACTTCCAGTCCACCATGTCCTCGCTATGCCAGTAGCCCCATTGGTTGGTAGAAAAGAGGTAATACCTGCCTTTGAAAAAAGTGATCACTGGGTCGGCGGTAGCGCGGTGCTTGCCCTGTGTTACAAAATTGGGTATCGGGCAATAACCGTAATCGATGTTAATGGGGTTACAGTACGTTTTCTGTTGGCTGTACGCTGCGGAGAATGTAAGGCACAATAGTATGATTGCGAACTTTTTCATTTTAAATAGTTCCCTGACCACGGGATCGGTATTTCGGATTCAAAAATTTTATAAATATACAGATATGGTATGGCATTGCTATTGATCGATCTGCTAAAAAAACCTTTTGATATTGCGTTTCTGTTTAAAAATGCTGAAATAAAAAACGTTTGAGCTGAGGATAGTATAAAAACAGCTATTAAAGTAGGAATTAATTTCTGCGATAATGGCAAAATAATAAGGCTGCCCATTACAGGCAGCCTTACAATATTTAATGTAAAATTGATATCTATTTTGACAGCAAAAGGTTCGTAAGCTTAATGTTCCCTGTATTTACCAGATCGGCAATGTAAACGCTAAGTCCAAAACGCGATCCATCTATGCTTGTGCAGAATTTTGCGGTAGCAGGCTTTTGTTGTCTTATTAGATCCTTTGGTTTTTCGGGCCTTGCAGCAGGGATCTTTTTGGCTTCTGCAGTAACGTTTACAGCTTTTTCAATAATGGGCGGCCCAATGTGCTCATCAGTTGTGTTTGCCATCGCTGTAGCGCCACAGGCCAGCATAAAGGAGATAAACAAAAGCTTTTTCATAATGGATAGTTTTTTTATTGGTAGTGTAATTGGTTTAAATGCAGGTCATAAAGATACTAAAAAAAGATTAGCCTTTTAGCCAGCCTTCCTTTATTTTTGTCTTGGAGGCATCTGTTACGTGGTAGCCGTCAACTTCTTCTACTGGCATTTTTACTTTCCCTTTCAAAAGCTGTTCCTTACCATCGCGCTTAATCTTTACCGTAATGGCATCGCCGTCCTTCCAGCCCATGCTCACCTCGATCAGGTCATAGATGTTGTCAAGGTTATAATTGGTGTTATTAACGGCAAGGATAGCATCACCGCCTTTAATACCCAGGGTGTCCATAAAGTCATTTCCTGTAATATTTGGCAACACTACGATCTCCTTGGCAGGGTTTACTGTAATGTAAGGTATCTGCATTTTTTTCAGGAGTGGGTTACCTGGCTGTTTTACCGAGGTTTTTGTCACGCCCACTTTAGCAAAATACTCATCGTAGTTAATAGGCGTGTTGCCTGCTACGTAAGTAGCAAGGAATTTGCCTACTTCAGGATAGGTAAGTTCAGTGATTTTTCCAAACAGGTCGGCATCGTTAAATGGCTTGCTGCTGCCGTAGGCTTTAGACAGGTCGTGCATCAGGTCAAGGATTCCTTTTTCTCCTTTGCTGCTTTCCCTCATCTGGATGTCGATGCACATGGCAATAAGTGCACCTTTAAGGTATACATTATAATAGGCATCTTTATATGGCTTATCAAGGATGTTCTTACTCATGTTGGTAAAGTTCATCGTATCGTCAAAGTTTTTCGACGTTGCGATCTTTTCAGCTATCCTTGCATAGAAATCGTCTTCAGTTATCAGCCCTTGGTTGATCTGGAACAGGTTGGCAAAATATTCGGTCACACCCTCATACATCCACAGGTGTTCGCTCATTTTTGGTGTGTTATAATTAAAGTTGTGGATCTCTTTAGAGTGTACGCTCAATGGCGTAACAATATGAAAAAATTCATGGGATACCACATCTTTCAGCATTTCTTCAAGTTGATCCAACGGCATGGCTTCCGGCATTACTACAGTGGTAGAGGTCGTGTGCTCCAATGCGCCCGTACCTTTGGCATCGGTAGATGTACCATTTGTAAGGTAAAGCAGGACGCTATATTTTTTCGTACTGTTTATCGGGCCAAGGAATTTTTTTTGGGCTCGCATCATTTTCTCCATGTTGGGGGTAATGTCTTTAGCCTTAACGACCCCGGTAGGGGAGTAGACACTGATAAGGATATCCATGTCGTCTACCTTAAAAGTAGTGTAGTCTGGCTTGGAGTACATGATAGGATTATCAACAAGGTCAGGATAGCGGGATGCTGTAAAAACATCGATCTCGTTGCTGGCGTTGGTATCGGTTAGCGATGTGGCAGCCCAAAGCGAAGCAGGATGAGTGATGGTTACCTGGTAAGGTAATTCGCCTTTGCCTTCAAAATAACCAACGAATCCGTGTATATTCAGTACGAAGTTCTCTCCGGCTAAGATATTGGTGCCTGCGGGAGAAAAAATATCATGTGTACCTTCAATGTCATAGGTGTCATTTACAAGGTAAGTCAATTTAGCTAGTTTCTTTGCTCCGGTGATTTTCCATGAGTTGTCATCGGCCTTAGCTACTGCGAGCTCTTTACCTTTACTGTCGTAAGCCTTGAAGTTTTCGATGTATTTACCATAATTGTCTTCAGAATAAGTGCCCGGAACTATTTTAGGTATAAAAAAGGTAGCCGTTTCAGAGTCGAAAGCAGGTGGTGTTACAGTAACCATTACCTTATCATCCTTAACGTCTTTAAGGTCGATAGCCACCTTTACATCCTTGCCTTTCTGGGCAAACGCAGGGTTGCCAAAAGTAAGTGCGAGGGCAAGCGTACATATAAATTTGTTCATTTTTATGATTTTGATATGCGTGTTAGTAGAATGAACGCCCATTTTGTTACAGGAACATTTAAAATTTTAACAAAAGTCGTTTGCAAGTCCTCAAACCCCGTCACTACAATATATATATATATATAATAGTATAGATTTTCGCAGAGCGAACGGCTTGGGCATTTTTGCCGTCTATTTTCCTGCTCTCGCCTCTATATCTCCGTTCCACTGCGGGGATACCGGCTCCATCAGGGCTAATGGCCAGCTTTTCGCTTGCTTGCGATGTAGCGATGCAATGTTTGCATCACTTGCTTATGGTTTGCAAAAGAATGGACTTATATTATATATAAATGAGTACTTCTTTTTTTGCTGCCGCAAGATCCTTTGTACCGTTTTGGAAACCGTTGTATCGGCCGTGGTAAAACCCTAAAAAAACTTTTCTATGCAAGTAATGTATTATGAGTGAGTTAAGGAAAAGTTAAGTAAAAAAGTAAAAAAAGGTGGTTTAAAAGTTTGGAAAAGCGGAAAAGGTTAGTACTTTTGCACCCGCATTCAAGGCAAAGTTCATAGACAGACTGATACGCAGCAAAGACCTTTGAACAGGGGCTTTCTTCTATTGAGGAGGGGGTGTTCGTTAAAAAGGGGAGGCTTAAAAAAAAGTAAAAAAAGATTTGGATTGTAAAGGGAAAAGAAATTATCTTTGCCCTCCCTAACCGAGAGGAAG